>OFTY01000066.1_pt1 | contig 124908 bp, 82 predicted proteins | sample 1775061 | NCBI WGS metagenome assembly OFTY01 (sample SAMN08195773, study PRJEB24354) | sludge metagenome | isolation source: sludge from phenol fed wastewater aerobic bioreactor B | place: India: Nagpur | collected 2016-09-16 | reverse complement strand
TAACCCATCAACTCTTTTACTCTATCCTGTCCTTGTTCCTTTTTCATCTGCACGCAAAACAACCACTTTCTTACTAATCCCCCAACTTTTCAACTTGATCCATACTTAGTACTACAAAAACAAAAAAGGCTGTAAGTCAATTACTTACAACCTTTAACCGTGCCCAGAACAGGAATCGAACCTGCACTACCTTGCGATAACCAGATTTTGAGTCTGACGCGTCTACCAGTTCCGCCATCTGGGCATTCCGTTTTCATCAAACGGGATGCAATATTACGTTTTTACAGTTTTCCACCCAAATAAGAATGGCATTTTATTGCTTTTTTGATTGCTTAATTGCCTGTTTTCCAGAAAATAAGCACCCCATCATTGGAAAATGATGGTGAACGTATGCATACCGGCAACATACGCATAGGAGATCTGCCAGCCGTTCTGCTCACAGATCTGTTTTACGATGGCCAGCCCCAACCCCGTTGACTGACTGTTTTTACTGCTTTTTTTGAACCTGTCGAACAATAATTCCGGGTCAAAATCAAGTGGTGGCGCCTGGTTGGCCATTATCAGTTGTTGCGCACTCAGTTCAATGGATACCTTGCCCCCCTGGCTGGTATACCGGAGTGCATTGAAGGCCAGGTTGGAAAGCATGATCTCGCACAGATATGGAGCTGCAATTACTTCGGCTGTTTGTATATGTGTTGCAACCGTAATCTCCCTGGCGGTATACAGATCGGCCATGATGTCCAGTTGGTGTTGCAGTAATTCCTGTAAGGGTACTTTCTGACGGTCTTCAAAAGCATTGTTGTCCAGCTTTGCCAGCAGCAACAGGTTTTTATTCATTTTACTCAACCTGTCAGCGCCTGATTTGGCCTGTACTATGTAACGGGCCATTTCTTCCGTGATCTCTAACTGGCTCAGCCGGTCCAGTTTGGACTGTATGATGCTTAAGGGTGTCTGTATCTCGTGCGACGCATTTTCTGTAAACTCACGCAGGGCCATATATTCCCGGTGACTGCGTTCTGTAAGGTCTTTCAATGTTTTTCGCAGTTCACTGAATTCTGCAATCGGTGAATCATACAATTGCAGGTGTTGCGGATCTGAAATGGAGTAATTCCGCATACTTTGCAGGTTCTGAAAAAATGGCTTCCATAGTTTTTTATTGGAAAAATATGTGATCACTACACCTGATGCTGCCAGCAGAAAGATGGCGGTAAGCAGGGTAAAGAAAATGGTTTGGTAATATTTATCCCATCCAATATGGGAGGTCATAACACGAATCTGGTAATGTTGTCCGTTAATGTTTCTTACCTCGCTAAAGTAATGGTATTCTTCTTTCTTTTTTTGTACTACATCATAGATCAGGGTATCGCCGTATACCGGTTCTGGTGTTGCCGGAAGATTGGTTGGTGTAACCTGTGCAAACGGATAAGCCAGTGACTGCCCGGTTTCCAGTTGTTTGCTGATCAGTTCGGCCTGGAAAGCCAACTGTTCATTCATTTCATCATTCACTTCTTTTTGCAGGTACAGGTATAATCCAATACCGGTAATAAGCAGTATGACTGCCGTTGCCACTAAAAAATCGCGGGTTGTTCTGTACAGCAGTTTCATGGCAGCATAAATTTATAACCTACACCATACACCGTTTTGATATAATCCATGCCGGTATGTGTACTGAGCTTTTTGCGCAGGTTCATGGTGTGCACATATACAGTATCGTAATTGTCGGCCATATCATAATGATCGCCCCACAGGTGTTCGGCAATAGACTGACGGCTAACCACACGGTTTTTGTTCACTATAAAATAGAGCAGCAACTCGTATTCTTTTTTGGTAAGATTGACGATGTTGTTCTGCCATTTTACCTCCTGTGCAGCAGTGTCAATAACCAGGTCGTCTATTACGATATCGTTGTGCCCGTTAAAACTTTTTCGCCGCAGCAATGCGTTGATGCGTGCATTGAGCTCTTCCAGGTGAAAAGGTTTGGTGATGTAATCGTCTGCACCCATTTCCAGGCCAGTCAGTTTATCGCGCAATGAGTCTTTGGCGGAGACGATCAGTATACCGGTGTCTTTTTTTTGTTTCTTCAGCAGATCCAGTAATTGCAAACCTGTTCCATCCGGAAGTGTAATATCCAGTACAATGGCATCATATTCGTACAATGCAATCTTGTCTTCGCCCTCTTCAAACGTTGTTGCTTTTTCACAGCGGTATCCCTGTTCGGTGAGATAGCTTTCCATTTCCTCCAGCAACAACGGCTCATCTTCTACCAGTAATAATTTCATAGTACTTCTTATATCAAAAAAATAATCACTGGCTTTCTGCAATATTATTTTTCTTCGGTCTGTCTTTTCTTACCAAAACGCCAGTAGATCAGCGGTAAAATAAAAAGATTCAGTATAGTAGAACTTGCCAACCCTCCTAAAATTACGATAGCCATGGGATATTCAATTTCCTGTCCCGGTTTATTGCCGGTAAATACAATGGGAAACAATGCCAGGGCAGCCGCCAGCGCCGTCATCAGTATGGGGCTCATACGCTCCAGGGCACCCCGGATGATCATTTCCAGGTTAAAGGTTTCCTGTTCGCTCTGTTCCAGGTGCCGGTAATGACTGATCAGCATAATGGCATTACGCGCTGCTATACCCAGTACAGTTACAAAACCAACCAGCGATCCCAGTGAGAGCACACCACCGGACAGCCAGGCGGAAAATACACAGCCCGTAAGTGCAAATGGCAGGCTCAGCATGATCAGCAACGCTGTTCTGTATGATTTGAAGTCTGCATACAACAGTATAAAAATGCCCAGCAATGATAATAATGCAAGACTGTTCAATGTACGTTGTGAAGCCTGCCGTTCAGCATATTCACCCAATATTTCAGGATGAGAACCCGTATCAAAGGAAACCGTTTTGAGTTGTTGTTCAATATTCCTGGCTACGGTTCCCAGGTCAACACCCTTGGTATTGCAGGTAACGTCTATCCGGCGTGAGGAAGCCTCGCGGGTGATCTCATTGGGCGTGGGTGTTATATATACATCTGCAATATCTTTTAACGGCGCGCGGCCTCCTGTAGGAATATCTACCAGCAAGTGAGGTACAGCTTCTATATCGCTGCGTTGTTCACGTGTGCCCCATACTACTACATCAAAGATCTTCTGGTCTTCATAGATCTCCCCTGCCTTTACGCCATTTACCAAAGTATTGACAGTGCGGCGCAGATCTGTGGCATTAACACCAAAACGGGAGGCTTTTTCAGGATTGAATTTTACTGCCAGTTGCGGCACCAGTGTCTGTGGCTGTACTTTCAGATCAGTAACGCCATTTACTGCAGACAATACCCTACCTACCTCTTTTGCTTTGTTTTCCAGCACAGCAAGATCTGAGCCATAAATACGTACTACAATACTGGCGCTGGTACCCGTCAGTACTTCTTTTACACGCTCTCTTAAATAGGTCAGCACATCACGGTACAAACCCGGGTAGCCATCTACTATTTCCTGTATTTTATTAATGGTGGAATCATAATGTACATCAGGGCTGATGCTGATCCAGTTTTCAGTAAAGTTAGGTCCTACTACTTCATCTGCTACTTCTGCACGACCGATATGTGCACCAAAATTGCGTACACCAGGAATGCTTCTAAGTTCTTTACTCACCTGTATGGTAATGCGCCTGGATGCTTCCAGTGAAGTGCCAGGCTTTTCCACCCAGTGCATCAGGAAATCATATTCTTTGAAATGCGGTAAAAATTCTTCTCCCAGGAAGGGTACTGTACCAATACCAATTACCAGCAACAGGCCAAACAGGGCAAAACTGCGTTTGGGTTTGGCAAGAATACGTTGCAACACTTTTTCATAACGTTGTTTTAACCGGTGGATCACTGCCGGTTCTTTGGGTGCAGGAGCATGAAGCCCTGCATAGCGTTTGGGCAACAGCATCAGCGACAAGGCCGGCGTAAGTGTCAATGCCACAAACAACGATGCCAGTATGGCCAGTATATATGATAATGCAAGCGGTTGAAAAAATGCGCCTGAAATACCAGGCAAAAAGAAAACCGGCATTAATACCAGCGCAACAATGATGCTGCCGTATACCACGGCACTGCGCACTTCCAGCGAAGCCTGCAGTACTACCTGGAAGGCCGGTAATGGTTGGGGCAACAGGCTATTGAGCCGTAAACGCCGCACAATGTTTTCTACATCAATAATGGCATCATCTACTACTTCTCCCAATGCTATAACCAGTCCTGCCAGTACCATGGTATTGATGGTGCCACCACGGTACTGCAGTATCATCATGGCTATCAGCAACGATATGGGAATAGCCAGCACACTGATAAGGGCGGTTCGCCAGTCGTTCAGGAAGAAGAACAACACCAGTATTACCAGTACACAACCGATCAGCAATGCTTTATTGAGATTGTGCAAAGACATTTCTATAAAGGTAGCAGGACGGAAAATGGTGGGATCAAATTCCATGTCCTTAAATCCCGGTTTCATTTCATGCAGCACCCTTTCCACTTCATGGGTTACATTCAGCGTATTGGCCTGTGGCTGTTTTTCAACAATGAGTAATAGACCTTCTTTGTCATTGATCACAGCATCGCCAATCGGTGCGGGAAATCCTTCCAGCACTTCAGCTATTTCTCCCAGTTGTACAGGCGTACCATTGGCAGTGGGAATGGTGATCTTTGCCAGGTCTTCGGCATTGTAAATGTGGGGCAGGTTGGTAATGGCCATACGCTGATTGGGCATGTCAATAAAACCACCGCCGAACTGTCTTGTGGCATCTGCTACCGCACTAATCACTTTGGTAAGTGGCAGGTTGTGCGCAAACAGTTTTTCCGGAATTACCCTTACCTGCAGTTGCCGGTCACGTTGTCCCCAGATGGCAACGTTGGCTACACCGGGTATTGCCATTAACCGTGGTCTTAATGTCCATCTCACCTGCGTGGTCATGTCCATTTGCGAAAGCGTTTTGGAGCTTACGCCTATCTTTAATACCCGGCTGGTAGTGGAAAGCGGTTGCAGCATTACCGGAGGTCTGGCTACGGCTGGTAATTGTGTTGCTACACGCCCCAGGCGTTCCTGCACCAGCTGACGCGCTTTGATGATATCTGTACCATTTTCAAATTCTACCCTGATAGAAGCAAGCCCCAATACTGATTTTGATTTTAAATGGATAGACCAGGGAATGCCGTTCAGTGCGTTTTCAATGGGTACTGCAATCAGTGCTTCTGTTTCTGAAGTAGATAATCCCGGTGCTTCTACCTGTATTTCAACATAGGGTGGAGCAAACTCCGGGAAAACGTCGTACGATGCGTTTTGGATCATCCGGCTGCCGGTGATCAGCAATAATCCCATCAGTACTACCACTACTACGCGTAGCTGCAAAGAAGTTAATACGATCTTTTTCATTATTTACCTCCTCCGAACTCGGTACCAAATAATTCTGCAGTACCTGTGATAACAATATTTTCACCGCCTGTAAGTCCTCTTTTGATCATGGCTTCCTGGTTCACCACCCGTTCCAGTTCCACCCGTTTTCTTACAAACACCCGTGGTGCAGTTTGTTCATATACCCAGGTATTGCCATGTATGTCGTATACAACAGCAGCATAAGGAATAATGATACCCTTGCTATTGCCGGTATATGGAATGTTTACACTTACCCGTTCACCGGGTCTGAAGTTGTTGCCGGTATTGGTGATCTCATAATACAGGTCAACAGAAGTATTGAGCGGGTCGGCTGTTTGTGGTCCCTGTATACTTCTTGCCGTAACTGTTTTTGCTTCTCCCGCAAAATCGGACAACAGTTGTACAGAGGCTGCACCGGTTTTATTGATGCGGTTCACATCGCCTGCATATACAGGTACCCGTACCCACAATGCATCTGTGTATGCAATCTCTGCAATGGGTGCAGCAGCAGCCACTACCTGTGCCGGCGCGCTGAATACTTTTTGCACACGTCCGCTTACCGGTGCTTCTATATCCAGTGTTGAAAGATTGTTGGCTAAACCGGCAGAGGCGTTGCCCTTTAACAGTTCCAGCCTGGCGCGTGCTACATTCAGTGTAGCGCGGATGCCCGCCAGCTCTGCTTCTGCTTCCTGCACTGCACGCAGGCTACCCGCTTTTTCTTCCAGCAGCTTTTTTGCACGATCCACTTTTTGTGTTACTACTTCAAACTGCACTTCTTTTTGTGCAATGTCCTCACGCGCACTCAACAGGTCTTTTTCCGAAGGCAATATCATCAGCCGGTAAATGGGTTGTCCTTTTTGTACTGTTTGACCAGCCTGTAATCCATTGCCGCGTGCTGTACCCAGTAAGGTACCCGCCACCGGTGCTGTAATGGTTACGGTTTGTCCCGGCACGGTCATGATCTCGCCGCTATACACACGTCCGTTGGCAGTACTGCCTTCCCCCACCTGTACTGTTACAATACCTAAACGTTTCACAGCATCTTCTGTCAGTGTAAGCGTGTTTAAAGTAGTTTCTTTTACGGGATTGCTCATGGCAACTGGAGCAACTACTTTGGGTTTATCTGCATGGCCTGAGCAGCCGGTTGCTGCTGCCAATACGACAATGGTTGCCCATATAAAGGGACGCCTGGTGTAACGCATAACTATTGTTGATGTTTTTGACCGATTGAATAATTGAGCTGACTGATGGCCCGGCGCAACTGTGCCGTAACTTCTGCTTTACGCAGCTTACCGTTTTGCAATTGCCGGATGGCTTCCAGCACAGGCAGGTAGGAAATATCGCCACGCTGGTATGTTTGCTTTACCAGTTGCACAGCATCTTCCAGTGGTAGTAAGGCATTGCTGTTCCACAACAGGTAACTCTGGTAGCTTTGTTCGTATAAATAATAAGCCTGCAACACTTCCAGCAATGCTTTCTGTACTACAGCATGGTATTGCAACATCGCTTTTTCTATCCCTGCTTTTGCTTTCTGGATATTGCCCTGGTTGCGGTTGAAGATCGGTATCTCGGCCTGGAAACCGGGGTTGGCTGTATTGGGCAACCAGTTGTTGCCTTTTTCAGTAGCTGTTTTGATGTATTGATAGTTCAGTGTGGCCGTAAAAGAGATGATCCTGGAACGCTCCCAGCCCAGTGTTTTACCCGCTGCAATGATGGCTGTTTGTGCCGCCCGTATATCGGGTCTGAAAGCAATGGCCAGCGACAGGTAATCTGTTTTATTGACCGGCTTTAGCAGGGTATCGGCATGTTGCTTTTGCAATACCAGCATTGTATCTGCCGGCGTAATACCCATGCTGTAATTGAGCTGGTTACGTGCATTTGTCAATGCCAGTTTGGCTTGCAGCAGATCGTCTGCTGCACTGGCAGAATCGGCACGGGAGGTAGTGGCTTCCAGTTCGCTGATATCACCATTCCGCAGTCGTGCAGATGCCAGCCGGTTGATGGCTGCGCGGGTGTCAGCATTTTCACGGGTGATCTCCAGGCGTTCTGCTGCCAGCAGCAATTCTGTATACGCCAGTTGCACATCCCTGATCAATGTAAATCCTTTTTGTACCAGGCTGTCTTTTACGCGGTCTGCATTGAGTTTAGCCGCTTTTATACGCGCAGGACGCTGCCAGATGAAGTCAATAGCAAAGTTGATATAACCCGACGCCAGGATACCGGCATTGGGCGACAGATACCGTAATAAAGGGTTCTGGATAATGCCAGCATTGGTTACATCCGCATTGGCCAGCAACATATCTGCCAGGTCTGTCTGAAACTGGGCATTGTTCCAGAGAGCGATCTGCACAGCCTCGTCTTCAGAAATGCCATCAGCAGTTTGTACCCCGGGCGGGAATTGAACCCTGCCTGCTGATTGCTGTGGAGCAGCGCTGTATCCTGATTGTTGCCGGATCTTATCTGTTACAGTTGTCCGGTCTGCGTATCTGCCCGGGGCACAGGCAGTTAAAAGCAATATGCCGGCAATGATAATGTATGATCGTGTTCGGTAATAACGCATGATATTGTACACTTGATGTACAAAACACGCTTACGATTTTTAAGAAACTTTAAAGATGGGAGTAAAAAGTGCAGGGTGTGGCAAATTAAAAAAGCCAATATTAAAAAAGATGATTTTGTAGCCTGTTTCTAAAAAATCATTAAAAAGAAGGATAGAAAAACGGGGTCAGCACTTATTTTGTAATAGGAAAAGTTGCTTAAAGATTTGTTTTATGGGGCATAGCGGAACAGCCTGCTGCAATTGTTGAATACTGCTAAAGAAGATACTTAAAAAATCAGGTTATTATCAACTATTCAAAACTGTATTCTACCAGCAATTTTGACAAACCTGTTTATTACCTTGAACAAGGCAAAGGATATTGTCCGAAAGCTAGCCAGAAGTATTGGCTGGAAGAATATTCAAAACCGGGTTGAATTTTTAACAGGCAGGATGGCTTTTCGATCTTTGCCCGGCTGAGGTACTTCTGTTATGATTGAAATTACTATTATTGCCGCTTTACTAAGGTTCAGCTTTTAACAGTTGTGGGTTTAGTGGATATGGTATAGAATAACTCACCGCCGATGCCTGCATGCAGCTCTACGTTCCAGCCATCATTCCGGATATTTTCTATAGCAAGTTCATATACCGGATCACAAGGAATGATGTATAAAAGATCTTGCTGGCTATACTTAAAAAAACGATGCACAGATGAACGTAACATATTTGCATCCCTTTTTGTTGAACTGAACGATTGGGTACAGGGTCTTAAGTATTCTTCCAGCCACAGGATCATACGCTTCCAGACAGACTGTTTATTCCACGTGGTCAATTGTTTCATATTTTCAGCTTGATGTTTTATCTACATGGTGTTCTATACCAATAAGGCTGACGGATCATGTATCTTCAGTTATCCTGGCAACCAGGCACCATTCCTTTCACAATGAATAATTATTGTACCAATACTTTAGTAGTGAACTGATTTTGTAAAGTAGTTGCGGTCAGCATATAAAAACCTGATGCCGGTTTTTGATTCAGTACCACTTTCATTAAACCGCCATTGGCATAGCCAGACGTTTTGAAAAGCAGCTTTCCGGAAAGATCTGTCATTGTTACGGAAACCGGTGTATTCTGTTCAGCCTGTATCCTGATGGTAAAAGCATCATCAATAGGATTTGGATAAACAGCAAACGCCGTTTCACTTGCTTGCATTTTAACAGGCAGCACCACAGAGTAACTTTCACGGTTATCAATATCGACCTGTTTTAAACGGTAATAGTTGGTTCCGTTGCCAGGCGTGCCATCTGTAAAAGAATAGTTCTGCAACAACGTACTGTTGCCTGCACCACGTACAGTACCGATTGTTTTAAAATCAGCATTACCGGCGCTCCGTTGTATTTCAAAATGATCATTGTTAACCTCCAGGGAAGTCTGCCACATGAGCTTTACACTGCTACCGCTAAGCGAAGCAGTAAAGTCTGTTATTTTTACCGGCAGCAGGATATAGCCGTTATTGGGAAGTACACCTGAGTTGGGGCTTCCCCCTCCTGTACCGGCGTAGCTGGCACCGCTATTGTTATTAGCTCCGCCTGCACCTGTTGCTGTAGTAGAGGTAATATTCGTTGAAGGTACAGTAGCAGGATACAGAATAGCTCCCTGTCCACCGCCGCCACCGCCACCATGGGCGCCGGCATCGCCTACACTGCCACCGCCGCCGCCATTTCCCTGTACCTTCAGCGGACAACCGGAAGGCACCGAAAAAGAGCTTACACTCATCACCACCGTTCCACCGGCACCACCACCACCAGCTCCATCATTACCGCTATTGACAGATGCTGCCCCGTTTGCCGAAATAGTAACAGAGCCTGAGCAGGATGTTTTCAGTACATTGGCTTTGATCATTACAATGCCTCCTCCTCTGCCACCTACTGTGCCAACACTATTGTTCTGCTGACCGCCACCTCCGCCACCGCCCATGAAAATGCGGTTGACAGTAATAAATCCCGCAAGCGAATTACCACCAAACCCTCCGGCGGGTGATGCTGCACATGTCCAGCCATGACCACCTACACCACCGGCTGAGAAATTACTGCCGCCACCGCCACCGGCATTGTCATCACTTCCTCCGCCGCCGCCATTAGCCAATGCGTTACGGCCATAAAGAAACCCTGTATTGTTTGCCTGGATGCCTTCAGCCCTTGCCGCATAATTGGATGAATTACTGGCATAGACCGTAGGCTGACAGGTATTTTCATAATTACTACTTACATCACCGCCCCTGAATCCGGCTGCGTCAGCACTGACAGAATATGCCAATGTAAGTGTTCCGGGCACCTGCATGGCCACTACTCCACCGATCTGCCCGTTCCACGGAAGCGCAGTAATAGCAGCAGTAGTAGTGTAATCAGGTGAACCGTATTTGCGGAAACTTATTATCTGAACGCTTTTACCGGCGCCAGTGTTATAAGTGTTGGTAAGAGCAGTTGTGATTTTAAGTGACCCGGGTAGCCCGGTCACACTGGCAATGGTAGCCACTTCATATTTACCGGCACTGGCAATGGTACTGATGTTTCCAAAGCTGGAGGTATTACTGGTATTGCTCCCTATTACATCATCCTGCATCTGCATAATGATGATCTGGTCACCGGTATTAAAAGTGTGATATGTCTGATTAACACTTGTAAGAGAAAGTGTTTTACCGCTGATGGAAGTAACGCTGGCGTAAGCGTTTATCTGGGCTGCTCCACGCAGTACAAATAAGGCAAGGACAATGGTTAAGGTGTAATTCTTCATAAAATTGGATAATGATTATGATGCGCACCATTGAATGCCAAATAAAGGGCCAGTAAATCAAGCCATTAGCAATCAGGCAATTTCAGATAGCCATATTTCCACATCCATCCCATTTATGGATTTTATTTCCAAAATAGAGACAAAATATAAGTTCTGAACAATGTTCACAGGCAACGGATGCCAAACGTTCAATAGCAGAAGCATTTAGACGATGCAGCATGACTAATTATACAGCTTTCATATATCGACCGCACCGCATTGCTGTTAGGAGGCCATGACGAATAATAATGATGTAAAACAAAATAATATCCCCCATCTACGGCGCATGCAATCTTTCTACTGCCGCTTCCTAATATATAGCCACTACAAAACATAGCTTATTAAACAGTAGAGAATTCCTGATTGAATTGGCTTCATCGCGACTTGCAGCCACGATGGCTTATGCCTGTAGTTTTCGGCCATCGTTATACCCTTACCTCATCAAAAAGACATTATCAAAATACATCATCTGACCCGGCGTATACTACAAATTGCGTATAGGAATTGGTATGTGCATAGAATAATCTTGCAGTCAGGAAATCTGTTTTAAACATTTTTTTTAACTGTCAAAAAAAGAATCATGAACACACCTGTATCAACAACCATCCTGCTGCTTCACAAAAGCGGTCCCCTGAGTGGTAAAACCGACGAATTCAACGCTTCTCCCGACAGGGAGATCCGTATCGGCCGGGGTCCTTCCAATGAAGTGGCCTTCGATCTGGCCAATGATATTGTAAGCCGCGAACATTGCCGGATCAAAGTAAATGCACAACTGGCAGATACCTACGAGATCACAGATCTGCAAAGTAAGAACGGCACCTATGTAAATGGTAAAGCGATCACCGAAAAAACAACATTGTTCGCCGGAGACATTATCCAACTGGGTAAAGACGGTCCTACAATGGAGTTTGACCTGAATCCCAAACCAGTATCGCATATCAAAAAAACCAGGCTGATCGATACATCCTCCCTGAAGGAAACTAAAATACACGAAAGCAGCGCTACCAAACAAACCGGTGCTGTTAAGGAAACTGTGGGCAAGCAAACAATGCAACACATCATCCAGCAATCGGAAAAAAAAGGAAAGAAAAGACTGTTCATTGTATCAGTGGCATTAATATTCCTGCTGGCTACCATCGGCTGGATCATTGCCAGCAACAGACCCAGTGTAGTACAAAACATAAAAGGCGGAGATACGACCATCATTGTCAAAGATTCCTCACGTGGTCTTACACCGGCACAGATCGCCAAGGCCAATGATAACAAAGTGGTGTTTATTGAAGCCGGCTGGACACTGGAACTGACCAGCACTGGTGAAAAACTGTATCATGTAAAACTGCCTGCACAGGGAAAAGGTGAAAGCGGTTATTATGCTGCTTACATCAGAAATCGCGCAGGTACCATTGAACCACTGTTGTGCACCAGGGGTAATGAGCCACGCGGTGCGCAGATCGATCCCATTGGCGGCTTTGGTTCCGGCAGTGGATTTGTTGTAGACGACAGGGGTTATATTGTAACCAACCGTCACGTAGCAGTACCCTGGATGACCTCCTATCATTTCAAAGATTCAGATTTTCCCGGTGTACTGGTAGAATACAATGAGAAAGGCAATTTAACAGTAGTGAAAGACGCCAGGGTTGGTCCCGGTGATGTTCGCGACTGGGTTCCTGCAGAAGCACTGAACTACAACCGTATGAACCTGGAATCCGGTGTAACAGTTATTACCGGAACATTATCTTACCTGGATGTAACTTTTGCCAACAACTCACTGCGCACACCCGGTAAAGTAACCCGCACTTCCAACGTACATGATGTGGCATTGGTTAAGATCGATATGATGGAAGAACTTTCTTCAGTAACCATGCTCAACAACTACAATGAAATAGAACCCGGCAGCGAAGTAACAGTAATGGGATATCCCGGTATGTCGCCCGACCAGTTTGTTGCCAATCTTTCTCAAGACGCTTTCAATAAAAATCCAGCCATAGTAAAAGTACCGGTACCCACTATCAGTACAGGTATTATTGGCCGGTTGATAAAAGGCCGTGCAGGTACTGAAAAAGTAGATGGCTATGTGAGCATGATGGGCGACTATTATCAGCTCACTATCAACTCTACCGGACCCGGTAACAGTGGCGGTCCTATGTACGATAACAAGGGTAATGTAATCGGGATCTATTCTGCAGGCAGCGACAAGATGTCGTATTCCATTCCTATCAAATATGCTATGGAATTGATGGGCAGAAACGAAGTGATCCACTAAACGCTCTTTTTTTGACAGTACTGTCACAACCAAATCCCGGTCTCTTTCCAGGGACCGGGTGTGGCAGTCTACAAACCCAGATTACGTTATGCTGTTCTTCCGGAAAAAGAAACAACCGGTTACTGGTATCAGTTATAAAACTGCCAGTTTATCCGAAACCGGTCCCAGTCGTGAAGCCAATGAAGATAATATTCTTATACTATATCCCGAACCAGGTGGAAATGCACTGTTTGCAATGGTGGCAGATGGTATGGGTGGACATAATGCAGGTGAAGTGGCCAGCCGCATTGCCTGTGATACTGCAGCAGATTTCATACGGCTGCAATACCGTTCTAAAAACATATTGGCGGTATTGCAAAAGCTGATGATAAAAATGAACAAGGCCATTCACCAGGCTGCCAAAAAGAATACCGATCATGCCGGCATGGGCACTACCGCAGTAGCATTATTCATCAGGGAAGGACAACTGCATTTTGCCAACCTGGGCGACAGTCGCCTGTACCGCTACCGCAATCACCAACTGGTACAGCTTTCGCACGATCAGACCCTGGTCAATAACATGGTAGAGCAAGGTCAGTTAACAGCTTCAGAAGCCGAACATCATGAAATGAAAAATGTACTGCTGCAGGCACTGGGAACAGGGGAAAAGATTACTCCCGAATTATCCGCAACTCCTTATCCCCTGTTGGGCGGCGATCGTTTTTTACTTTGTTCGGATGGTATCTATGACGTATTTACCAATGAGGAACTGGCAGCCATACTGGCTATAGAACAGCCTGACGAAGTAATAGAACATATACGAACGGTTTGTTTCCAGCGGCGCGCCGCAGACAATTTCTCTGCGATCCTGATAGAGATCGTGTCAAAAGACAATTTTATCACCAGAGAACAACCTGTTTTTTATGAGCTCCCTTCAAACTGATCAATATAATATTATTCGCAAAATAGGCGAAGGTGGCATGGGAACCGTATACCTGGCAGAAGATATCCTGCTGGAGCGGAAAGTTGCCATCAAAGCATTGAATAAACCGGATCCCTCTGCTGCGGCATCAATGGAAAATCGCTTTCAGCAGGAAGCATTGGCATTAGCGCGTCTTAATCATCCCAATATTACCCACCTCTATGCTTTTATCACCCGCAACGAATCTTACTGGATGGTAATGGAATTTGTAGAGGGTGAAACGCTTGAAAACTGGGTTAGGCAAAAAGGAACACTGAACACCACCACTGCCGGAAGCATACTGGCGCAACTGCTGGACGGACTTGATCATGCCCATCGCAAAGGCATCATTCACCGTGATCTGAAACCAGCCAACGTAATGATATCTGCAGAGGGTGAAGTAAAGATCATGGACTTTGGCATTGCGCGGATCCGCAACTCACAACGTTTAACGCAACTGGGAAAGTCGGTAGGTACACTGGAATATATGGCGCCTGAACAGGTGCAGGGAAAGGAAGGTGATGAACTGACAGACATTTACGCTGCAGGCAATATCCTGTATGAAATGCTGACCGGTTATCCACCATTTCGTTCTGACTCCGATTATGCTTTAATGAAAGCAAAGCTGGAAGAAGATGCACCATTGCCCGCAGCCATTTCCCAATCGTGGCAACAGTTCCTGAGCACTGCCTTACACCGCAACCCGCAAAAACGTTTTTCTTCTGCCCGGCAGATGAAAGAAGCACTCCAACGTTGCATGACACAGGAAGTTTACCAGGAGCATCAGTTAATGACCGCACTTCATTCAAATGAAACCAGGCAAATACCCCCTGAGCTACCACGCAGCAATACACTGGCTAACATACTGAACCGCAGAGAAGAACTATTCAAAGATAAGTATGTTGGCCTGCTGGTATTGGTGGTAGTGCTATGTATAGGTTTGCTGGTATGGAATTATTTTCGCAATACAGCATCTCAGCAAACAGTTGTACCAGCCCTTGTTAAGAAAGCTGACCCTGATAAACGCAATAACAATTTATCTGAAACCGAAATACAGCAGGATAAACCGATCAGTCATCAAACGCCTGTCAGCAGGATAGACCAGCCGGCTAAAGATCTTCCGGTGGTTCCTGTTTCTCCTGTTAAAAGAGAACCATCTTCACCGGAAAAAAAACAGGTACCCACCAAAAAAACAGAACCCAAAAAAGAACCGGCTGACATTACAGAACATCCCGCTCCCACTCCAGTCACGGTTACTACTGCGCCGGAACGTTCAGGTCCTGTAAGGATACCACCCGGCATAGAAATAGAGATAGTACTGGATGAAACCCTCAGTTCTGAAGAACGTTCTAAAGATGGTAATGCAGTGCGCATGCATGCAACAAGAGACCTGAAGATAGACGGTAAAACCATCATCCACGCTGGTGCGCCGGTGGTTGGAAAAATTGTGGATGTAGTTCCTTCAGGCAGGCGAAAAAAAGCATTGATAGGATTTATTGTCAGGTTTGTACAGGCAGCAAACGGACAACAGATCAAACTGCATGCTGAACGTTTTCGCCAGCAATCAACCGGTCTTGATGAACCCTCTTTCTTCAGGGCAGGTACTTCTTTCAAAGCTGAATTAGGGCGTGGTACGGTAGACTGAAACAGCATCACCTGGCACATAGCACATACCCCAGCCACACTTGTCAGGGTTATGATTTTTAATATTTATGCATTATACCAGTGGGGTTCTGTATATTTTTTTCTGCACGATTGATATTTTCAATTCCGGTCAGCAATGCATCAGCATTAAAAGAAATACTATTGATCCCCTCGTTAGTCAGAAATCGGGCAAAAGCGGGAAAATCGCTGGGTGCCTGTCCGCATAATCCAACATGCACACCTTTTTTGCGGGCGCTCTGAATAACTGCAGCAATCATTTTTTCAACTGCTTTATCCTGTTCATCGAACAATTCAGATACAATCACAGAGTCACGGTCTACTCCCAGTGTAAGCTGGGTAAGGTCATTGGACCCGATGGAGAAGCCATCAAAAATATCTGCAAAATCATCTGCCAGTAATATGTTTGAGGGAATTTCAGCCATTACCAGTATTTTCAAACCCTGGCTGCCCCTGGTAAGTCCATGCTCACTCATTGCCTGCAATACTTTTTTACCTTCGCCTACCGTACGGCAAAAAGGCACCATTACGCTTACATTAGTAAGCCCCATTTCTTCCCGTACAATCTTTATAGCTTTACATTCCAGGGCAAATCCATCTCTGTATCTTTCATGATAATATCTGGACGCGCCACGAAAACCCAGCATAGGATTTTCTTCCGTCAGTTCAAACTCCTTTCCTCCTAACAGATTGGCATATTCATTGGACTTGAAATCGCTGAGCCTGACCACTACCTCTCGCGGATAAAAAGCTGCTGCAATCGTAGCTATACCCTGCGATAATTTATCAACAAAATAATCCCGCTTATCCGGATACTCACGTGTTAATTGTGTAATGGCTTCTTTTGCAACAGTATCCTGCAACGTATCAAACTTTACCAGGGCCATCGGATGTACCTGTATAGCATGAGTAATAATAAACTCCATGCGCAGCAGGCCAATACCCCTGCATGGATAGAACGATAAAGAGAAGGCTTTTTCCGGATCTCCCAGGATCAGCATCACATCTACCGTTTGAGGCAACTGTACTGATGAAAAATCCCACTGTTTTTCTTCAAAACGACATTTACCGGAATACACATAACCCGTTTTCCCCTCCGCACAGGAAACTGTTATCGCCTGGCCATCTTTTATTTTTATGGTAGCATCCGAACTTCCTACAACAGCAGGCACTCCCAACTCCCGTGCTACAATGGAAGCATGACTGGTACGGCCGCCCCTGTCGGTAACAATAGCCCCTGCATTTTTTAAAACAGGGTCCCAGTCGGGACTGGTGCTTTCCGTTACTACAATTTCCCCGGGCTTTAGCAAATATGCTTCTGCAGGCGAATGCAGTATACGGGCAATACCGGTAGCAATTCTGTATCCGATGGCTTCCCCCAGTGCAAGCGTAACTCCTTTTTCCAACAGTTTAAATTCCGTCACCAGATGTTGATTTCGCATACTGTGTACTGTTTCAGGCCTGGCCTGTACGATGAACAATTCTCCTGTCAACCCATCTTTAGCCCATTCAATATCCATCGGCTTCTTATAATGATCTTCGATCAGCAAAGCCCATTGTGCCAGCATAACTACTTCCTGATCGGTCAATACAAACATCTGTTGTTTTTCAGGTGGCGTGTCTGCATTGATGGTACCTGTACCACTTTCGGCATAGATCATTGTTTTGGACTTTTCGCCCAGCTTCTTCTGCAATATGGACCTGCGGCCATTGCGTATTCCCTGTTTATACAGCAAAAACTCATCAGGTGTTACAGTACCCTGCACTACATTTTCACCCAATCCCCAGGCGCCTGCCAGATGAATAACGCCGCGAAATCCTGATTCGGGTTCAAGCGTAAACAATACTCCTGCACTTCCCTTGTCTGATCTTACCATGCGCTGAATGCCTACAGACAACGCTACTTCATTATGTGCAAAGCCATTATCCTCCCGGTATCTGATTGCCCGGTCTGTATAGAGTGATATGTAACATTTATGGACAGCATCAAGCAGATCTGTTTCATTTGCTACATTCAGAAAAGATTCATGCTGCCCTGCAAAACTTGCTTCGGGAAGATCTTCGGCCGTGGCGCTGCTGCGCACAGCTACCTCTATATTGCTGCTGCCGGCAAAAGCACGGTAGGCATCTACAACCGCGCTGCGCAATGCTGGCTGCAGTACTGCCTGTTCAAGCAGGGCACGCGCCTGTATACCTGTTTCTTTCAGGTTTGTAAAATATGTATGATCAAGCTGCTTCATCAACAACTCTAAGGGTTTCTCCAGTTTGTTGTATTGCAGAAACATGCGGAAGGCAGCAGCCGTAGTAGCAAATCCATCAGGAATCCTGATACCTTTACTACCCAATGTGGAGATCATTTCTCCCAAAGAAGCATTCTTACCGCCCACAATGCTTACATCAGACATTGATACTTCTTTCAACTTTTTAATATAGGTGCTCATAATATACTATTTAAAAACAACAGTTTTTATACACCGGTATAAAACCAGTAACAACTTCACTGAAATTTGCAATAATGTTTCTAGCTATCAAACACGCTTTTTCTCTGCATGCATTGCCAGCAGCGGAACCTGATGGTGCAACACAAACTGGCGCGTATGACTCCGGTGTACCAGGGCATCAAGAAAACGGTGTCTTTTGGGTAGTATGATCAACAGGTCAACGCCATTAATCTGTGCAAAATCAAGAATACCTTCATCTACATCTTCATGCTGAATGAAGTGAAACTGAGGGTGAATATTTTTCATATGATCGCGCAAAAAACCTGCACCCGATACGGCCTCTGCATTAAACGCTTCTTTATCGCCAATATGCAGTATATGCAACCCGGCATTGAAATCAGTTACCAGATGTTCTATCTCGGGAATAGGCACAGTAATGCTTACATCGCTAAAATCGCAGGCAAGACCTATTTTCCGGATTGAATTAAAACGGACTCCGGGCGGTACGCAGACCACCGGCCATGGCAGATTTTTCATAGTATCGATAGCATGACTGCCAAAAAATATCCTGGAGGTTGCAGTAACACCGGTTGTGCCAATTACTACTGCATAAGGATTAAGCCTGGCGCAGGCACCTTTCAGCTCAGACATATAAATTCCTGTTCGTACCTCCCACCGTACATGAACGGGATGATCTGATTGCCGGAGTATTTCACGTTTCAACTTTACCATTTTTAATTCGGTATCCTTTAACCAGGTATCATAACCCAGCGGAACCAATATATCGCCGTAATGCACAGGCGGAACATATACATGCAGCAAAAACAAACCGGCATTAATGGCAGCAGCCATATCAGCCGCATAGCGTGCAGCGTTGTTTGCAACGGCCGACAGATCGGTTGCTACAAGAATCGTTCTCATACAAAAGATTTACAGATTACTGACCCTTCCGGCCATTATCCAAATCTATCCTGTATACGCATCAATTTCATTGATAATGCTCACAAACCAGGCTGATTCATATCAGACAACACGGGAAGCAACAGCAATACCTGTTTCAAATCAGGCATACAGGTGACAGACATCATTGTATAGGGGTATGCTATTCGTAACTTGCTATACAGAATTCAGTTATATGGATGCAATTGCAGAAACCTACAATTTAAGCAAGCACTTTGGCAATTTCAAAGCACTGGATTCACTGAATATCCGGCTGGAGCCCGGTGAAGTGTTTTCATTACTGGGTCCTAACGGAGCCGGCAAATCAACAGCCATAAAGCTATTAACCACCCTGTTGCAACCCAGTTCGGGAGATGCAATGATAGCCGGTATCAGCATAGTAAAACATCCTTTCCGTGTAAGACGCCTGATTGGCTACGTACCACAAATGTTGTCAGCCGACAGCACATTGACGGGATACGAAAATCTCCTATTGTTTGCGCGTCTGTATGATCTGCCTGCCAGAGAAGCAAAACAAAGAGCGCAGGAATCACTAAAGTTCATGAATATGGAAGAAGCAGCCCATAAAAGTGTAAAAACCTATTCAGGGGGTATGATCAGGCGCCTGGAAATTGCACAATCCATGCTGCATCGTCCCAGGGTCCTTTTCCTGGATGAACCAACCACCGGACTTGATCCCATCGGTGTGACAACCGTATGGCAACATATTTCAGAGCTGCGTAAAGAATTCGGCACTACTATTCTTCTTACTACACATATTATGGAAGAAGCTGATAAGTTATCCGATCACGTTGCATTTCTTTCAAGAGGAAAGCTGGCCGCTATGGGAACACCAGCCGCTCTGAAAGCCTCGTTACATCGTAGTGACCCTGTATCAATGGAAGATGTTTTTATACATTATACCCGGGAGTCAGCCGAAAGTGCGCGTAGCTTTCGCGAAATAGCAACAGAACGCAGAACCGGCTCACGCCTGGGTTAAAACAACAACTATGTTACGATTTATCCGGAAAACGATGGTGATCACGGAATTTGAAGCCCGTAAAATATTACACGACCCTACCGAACTCTTTTTGCGCGCAGTACAACCTGCATTGTGGTTACTGATATTCGGTCAGGTATTCCAACGAATGCATCCCCTGAGCAGTACATTGTCGTACCTGGATTTTATGACACCAGGTATCCTGGCACAAAGCGTACTTTTCATTTCTATCTTTTTCGGTATAGCTGTTATCTGGGAAAGAGACCTGGGCATAACACAAAAATTCCTGGTCACTCCTACTCCACGTACAGCATTGGTATTAGGCAAAGCACTTTCAGCGGCCCTGCGTACAGTTCCTGTAATTCTGATTATTTACCTGCTGGCTTTACTACTGCATGTACGGCTGAACTGGCAGCCGTGGTCACTGTTTTGTGTACTGATGGCTGTAATGCTGGGGTCTGTATTATTTTCAACATTGTCACTCAATATAGCCTGCGTTGTTAAAACCAGGGAACGTTTTATGGGTATTGGTCAGGTGTTAACAATGCCATTATTCTTTGCCAGTAATGCAATATACCCCATTGATATCATGCCAGCGTGGCTGAAAGCTCTTTCGCGCATTAACCCGCTCACTTACATGATCAATATACTACGAAGCTCAATGCTGCATGGTCAGCCCGATAACCATACCGTAACCTACCTGTTATTGCTGGCTGCAATAGCTGTAGCAATGGTATTAACAGGTGGTATTCTTTACAAACGTGTTATCATTTAGCACCGGAACAATCACTACAATTATTACATACTGCAAGACAAAAAGTCAAAACCAGGTATATGCAACACCTGGTTTTGACTTTCACAACAGCATTGAATTCATCAAGCTTGCTGCGATGTCTTTACATGCTGTGTATGATGATGAAATGCCATTACAGGAATATGACTTCGCAATACCAGCTTCCTGGTATGACTTTTATGAACTATTGCATCCAGCAACCGGTATTTTCCAGGTAATACAATCAGCAGATCAATATTTTCTTTTCCGGCAAAATCAATCAGCGACTGATCTGTATCGCCAGCTATAAACCGGAACTCAGGTCTGCATTTTTCCAGTTTTTCACCAAGCTGTCCTGAAGCAAAAACAACTTCGGGGTTATACACCTGTTCCTTACTGGTATAAAGTATATAGAGTGCGGCATTAAAGTCCATAACAAAACGACTGATATCATCTGCAGGCACCGTCATTATTGTTTCTTCCAGATCACAGGCCAGGCCTATTTTTTTCACTTCATGAAAACTGAGACCAGGAGGAATTGTAATAACAGGCCATTCGAGATTTTTCATTGCATTGATAGCATGACTTCCATAAAAGAAACGCTCAGCAACAGAAGATCCATTGCATCCCATTACCACCGCATAAGGTTGTTCCTGCTGGCATACCATTCGCAACTCTGTTAAAAAACCTCCCATTCTTACTTCTGTTGTTACCTCAACCGTTTTGCCGGTAATCTTCAAAAGCTTGTTCTTCAGTTCTGTCATTGCTCGTTCTGTCTGTTCTTCCCAATCATCAATAGTAAAGGGCATGGCAATATCAACATAATTAACAGGTAGCTGATATACATTCAGCAATAACACTTTTGCATGAATAGTATGGGCCAGCCCCATGGCATATACAGCAGCATTTTCTGCTGTGGCTGAAAAATCAGTTGCAACAATCAGCGTTTTCATGATTTATTTTTTAGTGAATACCGGTTGCTTTTACTACATAAAATTAAAATACCGTTTACCCGGAAAAAATGACCCGGCAACTCTTACAGCCTGATTTGAATTGGCTGATATACTGACAATACTCAGCATCGGAATTAACAACTGTCACAAACACCGTTTTTCACAAAAACAGGGTTCCAGACAGCAGTGAACATGTCATTATCATTCAGCTTGTTTCCTGGCTGCATTTTTTATTTCCTATGCAGCCTGCTTATTGCACTGATGTGGTACCAGTTGAGGGAAAAGCACACCGCCTGAAACAATCATACGTGTGATGAATCATACATACAGATGAGGATGATCATGTAAAGAGCAGGCTCCGGCAGGTAATTTCAATAAAAATGACCTGTATGCCGGCAAACACAAAACTATATCAACCATTACTGTCACTCTGGCTGGATGTCTCTATCTTTTTCCTGGTTGCACTATGCATCAATCCTGTTTGCTTGCATGCACAACAGGCCAAAGCATTACCAGATACCTTACATCATCAACCAGATACTATCAATTTTTACCTGACTTTTGATGACGGCATTATCAAAGGCAGCCGGAAATTATCCCCCCTTGTACTATCTGAAAAAGTACCTGTCACTATTTTTCTAATCGGAAAATTTGTTTGTGCAAACGACAGTAACCGGCTTGTATGGCAGGAAGATCTGAACAATCAATGGCTGGAAGCAGGTAATCACAGCTTTTCACATGCCGACAATAAATATCATCTGTATTACCAGGACCCTTTGCATGTGTTACAGGATTTTCAAAAAAACCAGGATTCTTTAGGTTTACAGAATAAAATTGCCAGGCTACCCGGAAGAAATGCCTGGAGACTGCACGGTTATAGCAAAGATGACCTGCCTGACAGCAAAGCTGCTGCAGATTCTCTTGCAGCAAAAGGATATAAATTATTTGGCTGGGATATTGAATGGTATTATACAGGTAACGGCATACTGGCAGAATCAGCAGATGATTTTCTATTCAGAATAGAACAACTTGTTAAATATAAACACACCCATACTCCCGGTAATATTATAATTCTTTGTCACGACCCTCTTCTGGATAATGATTTCAACATAAAACAATTAAAATTATTCATTCAAAAAATAAGGGAAAAAGGTAATTACAGGTTTTGTTTTTTAAGCGAGTATCCCTTGTAAAAATTTACACCCGTTTTTATACTATGACAACATATCTCCGGGATCAGGTTCTTTATCACAGACAATGATATGTGCGCACCGCTGTACGAGACTTGCAGTCTCGTACCATTATTCTGTTACCTCTGGCAACCGATGCAACAAACTACCTGCCCAAAGCGTGGCACGGTTAAAGTATGCAGCCTGCCATTCAGCAGGGCCCCATGCAGCCGGCAAAAACCTGTTAAATAAGTATCCCAAACCGTTTTCCCCCTTGTTTTCCCATCCTTAACACAGATAATATGATGCGCCCATAGGGGCCAAAGGTTTTATGCTGTTTTCAAAATAACCTAAACAAACCACCAAATGCATTTGAGAATTATCAACTGGAAACCAGTTTGGAAAAAGAGACCAACCTGGGACGAACAGTACCTGAATGGAAAATGGGATGGGCTGGCATCAGAATGTGAAGAAGCCAGGTTTGACACCCTCCGTAAATTCGTTGAAGCCCATGCTGCAAACAGCAGAATACTGGAAATTGGTTGTGGAGAAGGTATTCTGCAATCAAGACTGGATCCATCCATTTACGCTCACTACCTGGGCATTGATATTTCGTCAGTAGCCATTGAAAGAGCCAGACAATTGCAGCAGAGCCGTACCCGGTACCTTGTTGGAGATATGGATACCTTTCAGCCCGATGAGCAATTCGACATCATCATTTTCAATGAATCGCTGTATTACGCCAGGAACCCATGTCAGACGATGAAAAGATACATGCAACATCTTCACGCAAATGGAATTTTCATTACTTCTATCTATGAAACAACCAGCAATAAACGACTGATAAAAAAGCTAACCAATCACTTCACCCCCTTTGACAGCAGTATAACTGTCAACGAAAAAAAACGCTGGCATTGTCATTTGTACCGGAAAGCTTAATACCGGATCGTGGAACGGTTGGAGCGCTACACCAGATCACAGATTGCATGTTCCAACCGTCTCACGATTATTCAACCAGCCAAACGAGACTTCCTGTGTTACAGGCTAGGCAGGATTTGCAGTCTCGTTTCAATATGTTGCTGCCTCTGGCAACTATTGCAGAACACCGGGCTGTATTTTGCCGCAAACCGGCTCCGGGCAACATTATCACCCTGCAAGCCGGGCGTATTACCCCAAAATGGAGAAAAGAGGCATGCCTCTTTTCGTCAATCGTTTGGTTTATATTAACGATATTTACGGAAAAGGTAGTTTATCTTTAAGCCATGATGATACGTATTATGCTGTTGGCCACAGTGTTGGCATGTATTGGTACTGCAAAAGCCCAGTTTACCTTAACCCCGGGCTATATACACGGAGGGCAGGTCGCTTTCAACCAGTTTAACCAGGCTGATACCGGTCTCCTCCATAAAAAATGGTTCGTTTCAAAATATGCCGGTCTTTCAACTGGTTTTATGGCATTCAATGGCGGTAGTGGTTCTTTTTTATCAGCGCCTATAGGTGTACAACTTAACCGTCAGTTGAACAACAATCTATACGCATTTGCAGGCGTATCCATCGCTCCCACCCTCCTTCAGTTTAACAACTCATTTCTGCAACCGGCCACTAACAAAAATGGCGGCTTCATGAATTCCTACAACTTCGGCACCTACACCTCTGCACAAATGGGCCTGATGTACATCAATGATGACAGAACATTCTCCATCTCCGGTAGCATTGGCGTAAGCAGGGGGTATTATAATGGTAATTTGCCATATTACAATCCCGCGAATACACCTGTGTTGAAAAACAGCAGACAATAAATTACAGACCACAAACACTAAAACCGTAATGAGTATAAAGAAAGATACTAGAGATTACAACCTATAGAACAGGACAATATTATAACATGGATTTACTTTACATTTAAAGAATATACATTAAAACAATGTGCATAATGAAGATGGAGCGATAAGAATAAGAGAATAAGTTTAAAACCCACTGATATATATGCCCATTCAGAGATCATAACAATAAAATCATACAAAAATCAAACCCTCTATTCTATCTCCAATTCAAAAGCCGCATTCAGTTTCAACTTCCCTTCTGTTTCAGTATCAGTACCCGGCAGTTTCCAGCCTTTAGCTTTACCGGTTTTGCCTTTCTGTAACAGGTCGGCAATCTGTTTGTCGGTGAGTTTTTTACCAAATACTTCAAAAGGCAGTTTAAAACCGCAGACTTTAAAATTAGCACAACCATAGGCGGTATTACCCTTTTTCAGCAGGTGCGTTTTACATTTGGGACATTGTTGTTCTTCTATTACAATCGTCTTTTTCTGCTCTTTGGGTTTGGCTTCTTTTTTTGGCTTTTCTTCTTTATTATCTTTTTCTTTTTTCTCCGGCTGATCAGGCGCTACGGTAATGGCTTTGTATGTGGCACTTTTTACTTCAGCCGTAAGGTCTATCACCATTTGCTTCAGCTCCTGCTTAAAGGTTTCAATAGCATATTCACCTTTCTCTATCTGGCGCAGCTTGCGTTCCCAGATGCCTGTCAGCTCAGGGCTTTTCAGCAGTTCTGTCTGGATGGTATCAATCAGGTCTATACCTGTTTGCGTAGCATAGATGTTCTTCTTGCGTTTTTCAATGTACTTACGGCGAAACAATGTTTCAATAATATTGGCACGGGTACTTGGTCTGCCGATGCCGTTATCTTTCAGCAACTCACGCATTTCTTCATCATCCACCTGTTTACCCGCGGTTTCCATAGCACGCAGCAGGGTTGCTTCTGTATATGCTTTGGGCGGTGTTGTTTTACCCTGGTGTATACGTGGTGTATGCGGGCCACGCTCTCCTACCTCAAACACCGGCAGGATCTTTTCTTCTTCTTCACCTTCCTTTTTAGCGCTTACATCATTGACATATACGTCCTTCCAGCCAGGTTCTAATACCTGTTTACCGGTTGCTTTAAACGGCACCTGCCCTACCTTGCCCAATACAGTAGTGTTCGCTATTTTGCTTTCCGGGTAAAACGCAGCTATAAAACGCCTGGCGATAAGATCGTAAATACGTTTTTCTTCGTGTGGCAGGTTGTTTGGATATACACCAGTGGGAATGATGGCATGGTGGTCAGACACCTTTTTATCGTCAAATACCGTTTTCAGTTTCGGAATAGGTTGCGCCAGTATGGGTGCCGTGAGCGCCGCATAAGGCGTAAGGTCACGCATGATGCCTTCAATTTTTGGATGCAGGTCTTCCGACAGGTAGGTAGTGTCTACCCTTGGATAAGTCACCAGTTTTTTCTCGTACAGGTTCTGCACATATTTCAATGTATCGTCTGCAGAATAAGCATATTTCTTATTGGCCTCTACCTGCAGGGCAGTAAGATCGAACAGGCGTGGATTTCCCTCCTTACCTTCTTTTTTCTCAAAGGAAGTAATTTCAAAAGGATGTTCTTTCAGGTAGGCCAGTCCTTTCTCTGCGCGCTCCAGCACTTTGATACGATCGATGGTAGCAGTGAATTCCGTTTCACGATAAATGGTTTTTAATTCAAAGTATTCTTCCGATTGAAAGGCATTGATCTCCTTTTGTCTGGCTACTATCATCGCCAGTGTAGGCGTTTGCACACGGCCAATGGAAAGCACAGTTTTTCCCTGTGCAAATTTCTTGGTGAACAACCTGGTGGCATTCATCCCCAGCAACCAATCACCAATAGCACGGGCACTGCCGGCCGCATACAGGTTATCGTACTGGTCAGCATTTTTAAGTTTCTGAAAACCTTCTTTGATCGCTTCTTCTGTGAGCGAGGATATCCAGAGTCTTTTTACAGGGGCCGTACATTGCGCTTTCAGCAATACCCACCGTTGTATCAGTTCACCTTCCTGGCCGGCATCACCACAGTTGATCACTTCCTCACATTGATGCACCAGGGTTTCTATTACTTTGAATTGTTTCTGAACACCGTCATTTTCTATCAGCTTAATACCAAAACTGGACGGGATCATCGGCAGGTCTTCCAGCCGCCAGAACTTCCATTGTTCAGTATAATCGTGTGGTTCTTTCAGGGTGCAGAAATGCCCGAAGGTCCAGGTAACCTGGTACCCGTTGCCTTCGTAATAACCATCCTTGCGTTGTTTGGCGCCAATAATGTCTGCAATATCTCTCGCCACACTGGGCTTTTCTGCAATACAAACCTTCATACACGGCAAATGTATAGAATCCCGTAAAAATGTGAGGTGATTGAAAGGGAATTGGGAGCAGGTATTACTACTGCGAGCAGTAGGTCACGGGCAATACATCATAGCGTCTCAGCGACTTTGCGAGCATCCATCTTCCGGACTTCTATTTTTCACCAGCGACCCGTCATATCGAATGAGCCATGAAGAAAGTAGCGAAATAATGAATGATACGGCGAAATGAGATATCCGGGGCTGCAGAGAATGTAAGATGGAATGGAAAGCATGAATCAGGAATTAGCTGTCAGGCTCTTAGCTGCGAGCGGTGAGTCACGGGCAATACATCATAACGTCTCAGCGACTCTGCGAGCACTCTTCTATTCAGTATTTTTTGAAGCACAAAGAGATCAGAATACTTTACTTCGTATTTTGTATTTTCTTTCAGACATCAGACTTCCGGCTTCCGGACTTCTTTCTTCCTGTCTTTCCGGCTTCCGGACTTGTATCCCTCACCATCACGCCCAAATACTTAGTTTATACGCTTTAAATAGCAGGCAATATGCAGCAAGGTCACAGCAAAACCTTCACAAATCTCTCACCAACGGCGTACAAAAAAACAGGAACAGCCTTTTAAATACAGAACACAGGGAATACCATTTCCGGCAATTCCGGCTGATTTGGCAAAATTGGCATATACGGTCGTTGCGCTTGGATCAGGCAACAGGCATCTGTAACTTTACTTTATAACTCTGATACCAGTACGCCTGCGAATACCACAAACCTGCAATACAAAACATCATTTCGTCATCATGAAACGCAAACTGTTTACACCGTTCATACTCTCAGGCACCTACGGCAACCTGGTATTTTATCGCTGGCGTGGATTGTATTGCGTACGCACCAGAAGCACCCTGACAGCCAGGCGGGTAAAATATGCTGCGGGCTTCAGAACAACCATGCAATATGCCCGGCGTCTTGGCCGTGCTTCCAGGATTGCATCCAAAGTGTATCGCCAACTGCCGGATGGCTGGAAACTGCACAGCCTGTACCGCAGGATGACAGGTATCGGCACCCGTTTACTGAAAGCATGTGAACAACCTGTAAGGGAAATAGAGCGCGCATTATGGCAATACCTGGCATCTGTAGGTTTTAAAGCGGCACAACATAATATGCAACATCCTGTGCCGGTTACATTGAAATTACTACCCCGGTTACCAGAGCTATCAGGGCTATCATTTCCATACTACTACCAGTTTGGTAATCGCCGGATAGTTCGCTTATTTACAAATCCAATTCGTGAAAAAGGGTCAGGAATCAATAGTTGCCACAGGAAACAATATAATACTACGAGACTGCAGGGCTCGTATAGCCTGTGAGTTTTGCAGCTTCGCGCTCCCATTGCGCCCTTGCGTGAAATCAAAAAGTTTCCTGTATCGGGTATACATACACCAGGTACAGATAAAAGAAAAGCAACGATATAATAAGAATGATAACACCCAATACCGGTGAACTCACTTTGATGCCTTTTATATTGGCCTCCAGCTCTGTATTTAATGTAGTATCGCCTGCCGTTGCTACGCTCACTTTTTCCGGTGACACGTCGGCGCCTGTTTTAGTATTAACAACAGATTTTCCCTTCATCGATTTATAGAACTGTAAGGCTGCAAACAAAATACCTGAAAACACAAGCGTGATCACTACCCAAAAAGTAATCTTGCTGCTCAACAGGTTCCATCGAAAAGTGTTTTTCCGATGCTGCATACCGAATGTATAGTATTCATACAACTGTCTTTTCAAAGCAGTATCATACTGCGCCAGTTGCTCTACCACCTGCCAGTTGGAGTCTTTGCCAGAACGCTGTTGTAGTGTACGATCGGTATTGAGCAGGGCTTTTTGTAATTTTTGCTCCTGCAAAGTCATACTATCTGCAACAGGTTGTCCGAAAGAAAAAATAGCTGTCACCAGGCATAGTAACAACAACATGATATATTGTATAAAATTTCGCACAGTGTTCTAGTTTGCTATTAAAAAATTCTCCATAAACGTTATCCGGTAAACCAACTGTTTGAAAATATCACCGGCGCATTGCAGGGTTTCACGTTTCATGTACTGATTGAGCAGATCAGCATTATTGCCCAGTAACGATTGAATGTCTCCCCGCAGTTCGTTATTAAATTGTGCGATCCATAAATACGTTGAATCTGTATTATTCAACCTGGGAATCGGCACTTTCGGCACCATCATCATAGCCTGAAGAGGAGCAGACGGTACATGTCTTTTACCATCCGGGGTGATCACTTCAATCAGCTTACCATCACATATCTTTTTGATCAGTCCATCAGGGTACCTGACCAGTACACAGTTGTTGGAGTCAATTGACTTTTCCGTTGCACAATCCTGTCTTCCGGCAAGATACTTGTCCAGGTTTTCTCCGGGTGGCACTGGCAGAACCGGTAAGCGGTACACCATTTTAGACAGATCAGGATTAATTTTGATCCGCTTACCCAATACAGCCCTTTGTACCGGGGTGGTATCCGTTCGTATTTTAAATGGGGTAGAATTAGTGCTGACGTGTGCAACGTTTGATTTGAACTTTCTGGCAGTATCTGCCTGAGCAACAGCTACATGCCACAAACACAGCAATATACAAAAAGAGATTGCTGTCCTTTTCAGTAATGCCCTGGATTCCATACATTCATATTTTATAAATGATAGTACGGACTGTTGAAAAAGGAATGTTGCCAAGTTATAACCCTTACAAAAGATTGTCAATACCCTTTTCGTAGTATTTTATCCGGCTACGCGCAGCAGAGTGTGCTGTAAACCTCCGGGTAACAGATTATTTGTACTTTCGCGCACTTTTTTAACCCATTCCATATTACATGACAATTAATAAAAAACTGTACGACCGAAGCGGCGGCAATTGTGAATTATGTAATTCAGCAACAGCAGTGCATGAGTATACTGTCAGCCCGGCATCGGATAATGCAATAGAAAACCAGGTAGCAATTTGTACAAACTGTTTGCAGGCCATTGAACAACATGATACAGGAAATTACTGGCAGTTCCTTGAGGGAACGATATGGAACCCCGAACCTGCTATACAGGCATTAAGCTACCGTTTGGTGTATGCATGTAAAGAGCAGGATTGGGCTGCAGGTATTATCAGTTCTGTAGAGCTGGATGAAAATACGGTACAATGGGCGCTGAGCATTTATGAAGTTGCTGAAGTGCACAAGGATGCTTTTGGCAATACACTGACTAATGGAGATACAGTTGTTCTCACCCAGGGACTTGATGTTAAAGGCACCAGTTTCAGTGCGCCCAAAGGTACAGTAGTAAAAAAGATCCGGCTGGTACCTGACAATACAAACCAGGTAGAAGGAAAGATCAATGACCAGACCATTGTGATCCTTACAAAGTATGTAAAAAAAGGATAGCAGGTCTTATTTAACTCAGGGATGACAACCCTTTGCAACAGGCGAAGTATTTACTACACATTCCTTCCGGGGTTGTCATTCCTTATCTCATATTGTTGCGCACGATCTATTAGCTGCCACCTGCATCTAAGATGCACCAAGCAAAACAACAAACAGCTTTCCGGCTTTGCATTCTCTTTGTGTCTTTGCCTGAAACCTTTACATGAAATCTCATGTTGCATGTTGTTGCATAAATAAACCTTCTTTTTCATCATTTTTAGCAGCCATACCAAACACCAATCCAATCATAATAAATACATTTAGCGTGTTATAAATAACACATCATGCAATACAACAATAATCGCCGGTGGTATGTAATACCGGCTCTTACGCTGAGCTTTGCCATGGCTGCTGCGTGTCAGGATACAGCCACTAAAACACCTGAAACCACTACTGCAGTTGCAAAGGATTCTACTACCCAACCGCTGGTCAGTCATATTTTTACAGCAGATCCTTCTGCACATGTATTTAACGGACGTATTTATATTTATCCCTCGCACGACACCGCTACCGGTACTCCCGAAAATGACAATGGTGATCATTTCAACATGATGGATTACCACATTCTTTCAATGGATTCTGTAGGGGGTAAAGTCACCGATCATGGAGTGGCACTGGATATCAAAAATATTCCCTGGGCTGGTCGCCAGTTATGGGCACCGGACGCAGCTTTTGCCAACAATACTTATTACCTGTATTTCCCGGTAAAGGATAAACAGGATATTTTCAGGATCGGCGTAGCTACTTCCTCCAAACCCGAAGGACCCTTCACCGCAGAAAAAGAGCCTATCAGGGGCAGTTATAGTATTGACCCTGCCGTGTTCCAGGATAATGATGGCAGTTTTTATATGTACTTCGGTGGTATCTGGGGCGGACAACTGCAACGCTGGAGCAATAACAAATACGATTCAGCCGGTAAACTACGCAGCGCCAATGAACCGGCCATTCTGCCACGTATTGCCAAAATGAGCAAAGACATGAAGAGCTTTGACGGACCGGTAAAAGAAATACAACTGGTGGGTAAGGATGGAAAACCTTTTACAGAGAAGGACAACGACAAGCGTTTTTTTGAAGCCAGTTGGATGCACAGGTATAAAGGAAAATACTATTTCTCCTACTCTACCGGCGATACTCATCTGATCTGTTATGCTACCGGTGACAGTCCTTATGGACCATTCACTTACCAGGGTGTACTGCTGAATCCTGTTAAAGGCTGGACCAATCATCATTCCATTATAGAAAAAGATGGTAAATGGTACCTGTTCTATCACGATGTACAACTGAGTGGCAAAACACACCTGCGTAACGTGAAAGTAACTGAACTGCATTATAACGATGACGGTACCATCCAGACCGTTACAGCCCGCTAAACACATAAAAGAATTGAACAAAAGGCTTTACTGTCCTGGCAACTCAGGCGGCAAAGCCTTTGTTACAGATAAGCATACCGGGCGTATGTAGCAGAAAAACGCCGCTTTATGGCTGTATTTTACCATCTATGTGCTTTGTGCCACGATATGTTTTTACTTTGCCGGTATGAAACAGGTCTGGTATCAGAAAAAATGGGTAATGGTGCTGACACATGCAGCACTATGGATCGCCCTGTTCTCGTTGCCCTTTTTATTACGTCCGTACAATGACAAACAGGATGGATGCTCGTAAAGTCGCTGAGACGCTATACAGTATTTCCTCGCAGCTAAGAGCCTGACAGCTAATTCCTGATTCATGCTTTCCATTCCATCTTACATTCTCTGCAGCCCCGGATATCTCATTTCGCCGTATCATTCATTATTTCGCTACTTTCTTCATGGCTCATTCGATATGACGGGTCGCTGGTGAAAAATAGAAGTCCGGAAGATGGATGCTCGTAAAGTCGCTGAGACGCTATACAGTATTTCCTCGCAGCTTAGAGCCTGACAGCTAATTCCTGATAATTCCGTTTGAAGGGTAAGTACTTCCTGCCGTTCTCACATTGATTCCCTGCTTTTTACTATTTTTAGCACCGCCATTATCATTTAGCCTAAGACAATCAACACCCGTGTATGAAACGGATCCTGCCCACAATTGTGGTTGCGCAGTTTTTATGTACTTCCCTTTGGTTTGCCGGCAACGCCATTATGCCTGACATTGTACAGCAATTTAAACTGACACCCGGTTGGCTGGCACATCTTACCAGCAGTGTTCAGTTTGGATTTATCAGCGGCACATTCATATTTGCCTTGCTCAGTATTGCCGATCGCTTCTCTCCTTCCCGCGTTTTTATGACCAGTGCCATACTGGCTGCCTGTTGTAATTTCTGTATCAGTTACCCGCATATAGATACCACCAGGTTGTTGTTGTTCCGTTTTCTGACAGGATTCTTCCTGGCGGGTATTTACCCGATAGGCATGAAGATAGCTGCTGATCATTATGAACAGGGGCTTGGAAAATCGCTCGGCTTTTTAGTAGGCGCTTTGGTGATCGGCACAGCATTTCCGCACCTGCTGAAAAGTATGATTGCAGGCATGCCATGGAGATATGTACTCTACTATACTTCATTACTGTCCATTGCAGGCGGATTATTACTGGTAGTATTGGTACCCGATGGTCCTTACCGTAAAAAAGCAGCAGGTATTAAGTTCAGTGCGTTGACAGATGGTTTCTCCAACCGCAGGTTCCGTGCAGCAGCTTTTGGCTATTTTGGTCACATGTGGGAACTGTATGCTTTCTGGGTCTTTGTACCCGTTATGTTATCTGCTTACAATAGTCATCATGCAGCACACCCTGTCAATGTACCATTACTATCTTTCCTCATCATTGCTTCCGGCAGCATTGCCTGTATATTGAGTGGTTTTATTGCCGTGAATGCAGGCACCAAACGTACAGCTACCATTGCCTTACTGGCATCCTGTCTCTGCTGTATCCTGTCACCATTGTTGTTACAAAGTCAATCACCGGTAATGCTGGTCATATTCCTGTTCTGCTGGGGCATGACGGTTATTGCAGATTCTCCCTTATTCTCTACACTGGTAGCACAAAATGCACCTGCCGTATCCAAAGGCACTTCCCTGACCATTGTAAACTGTATTGGCTTTGCCATTACCATCATCAGCATACAATTGCTCAATGCACTGATCAATGAAAAAAATGTACAGTATATTTTTATGATACTTGCTGCCGGACCTGTATTCGGACTAATATCGCTATGGAAGGAAAAAGAGATTGTTCGTGCCGGTATGGTACCAGGTAGTCATCAACAGAACTGATTCATAAAATTTTCACTTTTAGTGCACCACACCCTGTGCTGTGGAGCCTGCCTCTACTTTATTCCTGATGCGGGAACCACCGGCAAACAAAATGATCAGCGCCGCAAATGAAGTCACCGCCATAATAGCGGCCATCGGTACTGCTGATTGTACTTTGAAAAAGCTTACTATGACAGACGCCACTGTTCCAATGGTCATCTGAAAAGCACCCAGCAGCGCTGCTGCTGTACCGGCATTCCTTTCAAACGGTGCCAGCGACAATGCCGATGTATTGGGATTGGCAATGCCGATACAACACAAAATGGCAAAGATCATAACAATGGTACCCACAATGCCCAACTGGTTGCCGGTAGCTGCAATGACAAAAACAAGACTGAATGCCGACATACAGATCAGAGTAACCTTTACCACCTGTTCACTCTTATATCGTTTCATCAGCAGGTTGTTCAGTTGGCTGGCCCCGATAAAGCCTACCGACAGCAATGCGAAGATCCATCCGTATACCTGCGGACTTACCTTATACACATTCATGAACACCATAGGAGAAGTGGATAGGTAAGCAAACAACCCCGAAAAAGCTACTGCGCCGCACAATGCATACGTATAAAACCGGGGTACTGTCAGCACTGAAATAAAATTGCGGATAATAGGCGCCGGTTTCAGCGAAAAGGAAGGATCGGGCTGATAACTCTCCGGCAGGAAGAAGATTACCGCCAGTAATATCAATGTTGCAATGACAGCCAGTATAATAAAAATGATCTGCCATCCCCAATGTGCTGTTACAAATCCACCAACAGTAGGCGCAATCATGGGTGATACGCCCAACACCAGTATCAGCAAGGCAAACACACGTGCATTATCCTTTACCGGGAAAATGTCACGTACCATAGCCATAGCAGCCACACCTGCAGCACAACTGCCTATTGCCTGTATACAACGCAATACGATCAGTTGCTCAATAGAGGTTACCGCAAAACATCCTACTGAGGCCAGGATATACACTGCAAGCCCGGCATACAAGGGCTTTTTACGTCCATACCTGTCCAGTAAAGGTCCATACAGCAATTGTCCTGCAGAAATGCCGATAAAAAAACCGGATAGCGACAATGCCACCTGCTCTACAGAGGTATGCAGTGAGTGCGCAATAGCCGGGAAACCGGGCAGATACATATCAATGGAAAAGGGACCGATAGCAGTGAGCGATCCAAGGATAAGGATCAGGAAGAAATAACGTTGTCTGGTCATACGCTCACAATAACATTTATGTATTCAGAAGGTTCAAAGATATAGAATTGTAATACGCTATATTTAACAATCATCACCTTCAGCCACCCCGTCATTTTAACCAGGCCAGCAGCAAGTTGCCTGAAAAGCATGTAATGGCAAAGGGATAAATCCGGGATGCAATATTCAACCACGCCGGATAGAAGTGGAACAGATAATTCAATAATCCGGCAAAGGGCTGTTATATTTACATGTATGCTGCATTATATGAAACATACCATGATATTTCTATCAGCCTGGGTACTCTGTCCGCTTGCCAATGCCCAAACACAACAGGTAAGCTTTGTACAGCACACCAACAGGCAAATAACAGATGTACTGATCGGTGGTAAATTGTTTACGAGTTTTCTATACTCCGGGCAACTGGAAAAACCGGTACTATCACCCATTATCGCTGCAAATGGCAGTACTGTTACCAGGGGATTTCCATTGGCACCACGCAATGGTGAAAGAACCGACCACCCGCATCATGTTGGTCTCTGGTTCAACTATGAAAATGTAAACGGACTGGATTTCTGGAACAACTCCTACAATATTCCCGCCGCCAATAAAGCAAAATATGGATGGATAAGAAATGTGCAGCTTGAAAAAGTTCAAAATGGTAAAACAGGCATACTCAGCTATCACGCCAATTGGGAGAACCAGGCAGGAAAAGTATTACTGCAGGAACAAACCCGTCTTATTTTCAGCGGAACGGCCAGCAGCAGAACCATAGACCGTATTACCACTTTAACAGCCCGGCAGGACACTGTGTACTTTAAAGATATTAAAGATGGTTTACTAGGTATCAGGGTAGCTACAGAGCTGGAAATGCCTTCGGATAAAGAAGCAGAGTTTACCGATAGCACAGGCAAACGCAGTAAACATGCTGCTACCGGCAATGGCGCCAATGGCAACTATCTCAGCAGTGCGGGTAAACAGGGAAATGACGTATGGGGCACAAGAGGTAACTGGTGTATGCTGTCTGCTGTTAAAGATGGACAACCTGTTTCCATTGCTATTATTGATCACCCAAAAAATCCCGGTTATCCTACCTACTGGCATGCGCGCGACTATGGCTTGTTTGCAGCCAATCCACTGGGACAATATATCTTCAGCAATGGTAAAGAACAATTAGGTCTTACACTCTCCCCCGGGCAATCTGTTACGTTCCGTTTCCGAGTAGTCATTACCTCCGGGCAAACTATTACCGCCAAAGACCTGGACAAAGCAGCCGTGGCATTTGCAAAGTAAACAGCATACATATTTTTTTATAATAAACGGCTTGTGGAATGGCTTTGTAATCATCATGAAAATATTCTCCCGGTAAAACGGTGTTCCTGCTGTACTGCGAAAACAGATTTAAGGACGATACTGCTTTTCTGAAACAGACATATGACGGTGTTGCCTCACTGATAACAGAACGCGGCTTTATTAAAATGAAGGAATTTGATACACACCTGCTGGAGTTGTACAAAAAAGTACAGACAAAACATAGAGCTGATGTATCCTGCCCTGCTACAATGGTGCGCAGCACAATAATATTGCAAAACAACCTGCGGGGCGCAGCCATGGCGGTTGCTTTTATTGTTTTAATACCTGGTTGGTAATTTCCACCAATTCTCCGTGTGCAATGAGGCGCAAGGCTTCAAACAATTCAAAACGTTGTCCTGCCGCCAGCGATTTACGAAAAGGGCTTTTGGAAAGGATGCGCATTTCAGCTACAGCCGTTTCACCCGGAAACACATTGTCCCTATCTACAAACAACTGCTCGCAGGAAGTCAGTTCTTCCCTTCCGTCAAACTTGATCAGGGGCTTGTAACCGGAAGTTGCCATGCCCTTACGCCCGCCCTGCTCTGTAGTAAGATAAGTTACGGTAGCAATAAAATCAGGAGTTCCTTTATTCACTTTATCAATATTCACTACCATGGGTTTGGTTCCCTGCTGATAGTGCAAAAAAAATGGTTCCTTTTCCAACTGTTGTTTCATCTTTCCGTTCTCATACTGAAGCCGGATATTTTTCACTTCTGCCGGATTGTAAGAATAATCCGTTTCCTGCAGTGATTCTATCTGCTGTATCCATTTTCCAATTGCGGCTTGTATGTCACCGGCATGTATGGTGTGACTATACACTCCATCTTTTTCCATTCTGAATAAAAATGTCTGTATCATAAAGCGTTTATCTGTCTGTTCGCCTGAGATCTCTTCTTTGCCGGTCATGTATCCTTTTCACCGCATTAAAATACGCAAAAAACACTTTTTATCATAAGAGAACCCTATAAGTTAACAATTACACTTCCGGTTTCATTACTATATGATACAGAAATATGAATTACAGCACAATACAGGATAGTATTTTATTTATATTATCCCTTCGCAAGCAGGATAAAACAGGATGGTTATTTAAACAACTCTTTTAGCTTTAGTATACTAACAGCAGGGTTGCTTCCCTGCCGGCAATAAAGTATATTCGGTTTCACGTCAGTTGTTCATTAACCCACAATATTGTTTGCCATGCTCAGGAAATTGCTGCTTTTGACGATCGTATCCGGAATTGTCTTTCCTTTTTATAGTACAGCACAACTAACGGTGCGGCAACTTACCTGCAATTACCAGGTAAATCCCATTGGCCTTGACGACCTTCATCCGCAACTGAGCTGGATACTGGATGCTCCCGGCAGTAATATTATGCAGACCGCTTATGAACTACGGGTAGGCACCGATGCACATGCATTGACAAAAGGCAGATCATTGGTATGGAATACGGGCAGAATCAGTTCAGCTCAATCCGTGCAAATAGCTTACCGGGGCACACCATTGATAGCCGGTCAGCAATATTACTGGCAGGTAAGAGTATGGGATAACCAGCAGCACGCTTCCGCATGGAGCACCGTTAACAGTTGGGAAACAGGTTTACTGACCGCTGCCGACTGGAAAGCAAAATGGATCGCACCACATGACACCACCGGCGGAAAGATCATTCCCTGCCCGCTTTTTCGTAAGCATTTTACCTTAACAAAGAATATTAAAAATGCAAGATTGTATATTACCGCACATGGTTTGTACGAAGCCTACCTGAATGGCCAACGCATAGGCAATGATTATTTTCGTCCGGGTTGGACAAGTTATGCCAAACGTCTTCAGTACCAGGTGTACGATGTAACCACTTTACTGAAAAAAGGAGCCAATGCAACCGGGGCCATTGTAGGAGATGGATGGTACCGGGGCAATATGGGCTTCAGCAATAAACGGAACTTATATGGCAAAGAACCCGAGCTTCTTTTTCAACTGCATGTAAACTATACTGATGGCAGCAGCGAGCAGATCGTTTCTGACGGTTCATGGAAATGCAGTTTAAACGGACCGGTTCTCACGTCTGATATTTACAACGGTGAAGTATATGATGCCCGCAGGGAAATAACAGGCTGGACAACCGCTGCATTTAATGATGCAGCCTGGCCAACAGTAACAGAAAGTAAAGCAGGTACAGCCAACCTGGTGGCACAACAAGGTCCTTCGGTGACCAAACATGAACATTTTAAACCCATCAAAATATTTACCACTCCCAAAGGTGAAATGGTTGCAGATTTTGGCCAAAACCTTACAGGATGGGTACAATTGCATGTAACAGGAAAAGCAGGTGACACCATTACCCTGCACCATGCAGAAGTACTGGACGCTGCCGGCAATTTTTATACAGAAAATCTACGGGCAGCCAAACAGGAAACCAGGTTTATTTTAAAAGGTGGGCAACAGGAAGAACTGGAACCGCATTTTACTTTCCAGGGTTTTCGCTATGTGCGCATTACCGGTTATAAGCCAGACAGCAATGCACTGACTGCTGTTGCCATGTATTCAGACATGACACCATCCGGAAGTTTTACCTGCTCCAATCCACTGATCAACCAGTTACAACACAATATTCAGTGGGGACAGAAAGGGAATTTCCTGGATATCCCTACCGACTGTCCGCAACGTGATGAACGACTTGGCTGGACAGGTGATGCACAGGTATTTTTTAATACAGCGGCCTTTAATATGGATGTGACCGGCTTTTTCGGTAAGTGGTTGCTGGATCTGCAGGCAGACCAGGATGCGGAAGGCAATGTTCCTTCCGTAATACCGGATTGCCTGAGATCATTCTTAAAAGGTTCTGCAGGCTGGGGTGATGTAGCCACTATTATTCCCTGGAATTATTATGTGGTGTATGGCGATACTACTTTACTGCAACGTCAGTATAACAGCATGAAAGCATGGGTAGATCATCTGCATGCCATCAGCAAAAACAATTTATGGAACAGTGGTGCGCATTACGGTGACTGGCTGTTCTTTTCACCCGATGATGACAATGACGGCAGGGCTGCTATTACCGATAAATTCCTGATTGCACAGGCTTTCTATGCCTGCTCCATGCAGAACCTGGTCAATGCGGCAAAAGTGCTGAGCAATGATGCTGACGTTAAAACGTACTCTGTATTGCTGGATTCTGTGAAACAAGCTTTTCAAAATGAATATACAACTCCCGGCGGGCGATTGGTATCCAGTACCCAGACAGCATACGTACTGGCACTGAACTTTGATCTGTTGCCCGAAAAAATGCGAAGTGCTGCGGCCAAACGGCTTGTTGATAATATCGCAGCCTATGGCAATCATCTTACCACAGGTTTTCTGGGCACGCCCTATCTCTGTCATGTATTAACCCGTTTTGGTTATACCGAGGTAGCATACAAACTGTTGTTACAGGAAACCTTTCCTTCCTGGCTGTATCCTGTAAAGAAAGGTGCTACCACCATCTGGGAACGCTGGAACGGTATTAAACCCAACGGTTCGTTTCAGAATGCCGGCATGAACTCCTTTAACCATTATGCATATGGTGCTATTGGCGACTGGATGTATAAAACAGTGGCAGGTATTAATCCCGATCAGCAGCAGCCGGGTTACAAACATATCATCATTGCTCCCAAACCAGGCGGTGGCCTTACCTCCGCAGGTGCCACTTATCAAAGTCTGTACGGGGTAATCAAAAGCAACTGGACGATCAAAGATGGAAAATTGTTGCTGGATATTATGATACCCTGCAATACCAATGCTACTTTAATATTGCCTGACGCTCCCAATGCAGTGAATGATGGCAGCATGCAGCGCAACGGGAAAGACCTGCAGAAAAAGCTGGGTTCCGGTACCTATCATTATGAATATGCTTTTGTTCAACCATAATGTAACGCCCGGTCAATGTAGTGAATTTGTTAACCGGTAATAATTACGGAAGATTGTAAAAACAAAAAGGTCCCGCCCGTTTGGGCGAGACCTCACCAATGCAAACTGCTCAACTAAAAGTTCCGTATCAGATGCATCATTTACACCCGGCTGTATAAAAGGGAATACAGAACGGGAAAAGTTACAGTTTTACCGGCTACGCTTATTTTAAAATGATCTTACGAACAGACTTGTTTCCTCTTTCTGCCACATAAATATTTCCATCATTATCAACACACAATGCCATAATACCATTGAAGGTAGCAGTACTTAACGATCCATCCTGCGAACCAGACACAGGTGTAAAACCTCCCTGCCAGCCTGTAATAGTGGTTACCTGTCCGTCTGCCATCATACGTACGGCATTGTTATCAATCGTATACAACCTGTTGCTCTGTCTGTCGTACACCACACCTATGGGCATGCCGAACAATGCTGTATTATAAGGACCGTCCCTGTATCCATAACTACTACCGGCATAGGTAGTACGAACGCCATTGGTTACCTGGAATACAGCATTGTAGCTGTAATCACTGGCAAAGAATACCACCCCGTTGTTATTAATGGCAATAGGGCCGGTAGGTGATTCATACCCGTTGGCCAGTTTTGTGGCATTACCAAACTGATCAAGCTTTGAAATATTGCTGTACTGCATGCCCACATATATCACCTCATCTTTATCAAGACCAAGACCAGTGGGATAAAATCCAAGTTGTGCATAGGTAGACACATCACCGGCTGGTGTTATCTTCCGGATCCTTTTGTTATTGGCATCACAAACATAAATATTATCCTGTTTGTCAATAGCCAGTGTATTGGGATAAGAGAACCTTGCCTGTGCACCTGTACCATCCACATAACCGGCAGCCACATCGCCGGCAAACAGGCTTACTACACCGGCGGGCGTTACCTTCATTATCTTATTACCATCTGCCACAAATACATTTCCCTGTTTATCTACCGTAATGGCCGTAGGAAAATTAAATAGGTTTTGAGTGCTTCCTCCTGCAATGGTGATCACTCCTGATTTGGTAAATACAGGACCGATCGCTTCCAGTCCGCCGCTACGCACTATTACAGCACCGGTAGAAGTACCTACCGGCACTTTTACGTTCAATTGGGTAGCAGTTGCAGATAATACGGCAGCAGGTGTACCATTGAATAATACCACGTTGTCAGACGGTACAGTACTAAAGCCCAGACCATTGATCGTTACATCTGTACCTTCTACACCATTATCGGGCAACAGTTGTATTACACTCAGTTGTTGTTCTTTAAAAACAGGACCATCTGTGGTCTGCGCATTTACAGTAACAACAACATTACCGGTACCTGCACCAGCCGGCACTTTCACAGAGATTTGCTTTTCGGCTGCACTGGTTAGCACAGCCGTTTTACCATTAAAGGTGACAACTACTTCATCAGCAAATGCACTGAAGTATTCTCCTTTTATTACTACATCCGCACCGGCAGGGCCGCTGAGCGGTGTTACCGATTTAATAACAGGACTGGGTACTACTGTAAATGTATTGCCAATGGTTTTCTGTCCATTGATCATTACCGAAACAGGACCAGTAGCCACACCTGCCGGAGCTGTTACTACCAGTTGACTAGCGGTAGCACTCACCACGGTAGCATTTTTACCATTAAAGGCTACTGTATTGCCAGCTACCACATTACTGAAACCTTCACCATTGATGGCAACCTGTGTACCCGCGCCACCCGTAAGCGGTTTGATACTGTTGATGCGCTGAAAGGTAAAATCCGGACCCGTCACCGTTTTGCCATCTACCGTTACTGCGATCTTTCCGCTGCCCGCAGCTTCGGGCACTGCTGCTACCAGCAGGGTATCATTCACACTGGTTACCAGTGAGGCTTTACCATTCACCGTTACCTGTGCAGGCGCATTCAGGCTACTGAAGCCTTCCCCACGGATAGAAATATTGGTTCCTGCCGGACCATTGAGCGGACTAACGTTACGCAGGCTCAGTTGCTGGTAAGTATAAGTGCCCAGGTCCAGTTTTTTATCACCCACTTTTACAGATACCACACCTGTTTTACCAGTCTCGGGCGACAGTACGATCAGCATACTGTCTCTTACATCCACTACCCTGGCTGGTGTACCGTTAAAGTCCACTTCATTATCACCAGCCTTTGCACCAAAGCCTTGCCCGCTGATGGTAACAATAGTTCCTGCATTACCACTGTTGGGCCAGAAACTTTTTATTTCAAATGCCGGTTTGCCGGAATCATTGTTGTCTTTTCTGCAGGCAATGCCCAATGCTATCAGCACTACCAGCAGGTATAGATATTTTTTCATCTGATTATATTGTTGATACATGAATCGGGTTAAAATGAATACCTGAGTCCCATCTGCACCTGAGCTCTTGAATTGAAAAAATCAATGGAATATGGTTTGCCCGGATTGTCAAAAGTATATACCGGGTATGGACCAGGGTTCTGTCTGGCAGGGAAAGTTGGTGTTAATCCCACGCTGGCAGTAGAGTTAAAGGTATTGGGTGAGAAATATACACGCCCCCAGTTGCTGTTGATCAGGTTGGTCAGGTTGATTACATCAATGGTAAGTGTGATAAAGTGTTTGTTGGGCAGATGGTATTCCTGCGCAATACGCAGATCGGCCTGTACATTCCAGGGCGTATGACCGGTATTGCGTTCTGTAAATGCACCACGGCGTGAACGCAGGTATTTATTACCGTCAATATAGCTGTTAAAGGCGATGGCCTGTGCAGCAGCCGTTACAGTTTGTCCTGCAGTATTGGTATAATCCTGGAAAAAACGGATGGCTTCATCAGTTGTTGGGATATATACCAGGCTAACCTGCTGCGGCAATCCCTGTACACTGTTGTTCACAATTCCATACGTAAAAGGACTTCCGGATTGCGCTGTTACAAAGAGCGTAACATTGGTGATCCAGCTTTGGTTCCATGATTTTCTGTATGCAGCATTGGCTACGATACGGTGACGGATATCAAAGTTTGACCACGCCAGCCCGGGATTGTTCGGGTTCAGTGCCTGGTTCAACTGCCAGTTACTTTCCATTGAGTTGCGGATACCGTTCGATATATCTTTTGATCCGCCATAGGTATAGGCCAGTGAAGCATTTAAACCAAAAGGATAGTTGCGGTTTACTGATGCAGTAATATTATAACGATATCCTTTGCTGGTATTACTCAGCAGGTATGCATTGGAAAAATGCGGATCTACCGTACCACTGAAAACAGGTTGTTGCTTTTCTTTATCATAACCAAAATAGCGTGGATCATCTTTGATATTCACCTGCCGGAACATCACATCTTTCATCGTTTTGGTAAAGATGCCTTCCAGCGTGAATTTGTAACCTGTAGCGTTGGTATAATCCATACCTACGCCGGTACGCCATACCTGTGGCAGTACAAAATTGTTATCAATTACATCCACCTGTGTTTTACCTGCATTCCTGTTCTTTACGTCAGCACCGTTCTGTTCTATAAAGCCAGCTATACCATTATTGCCACCACGCAGGGGATCAGAACCGGGTACAAAACTTTTGGCATCGGCCTTCTGGTCAAATGAACCGTAGTTGATGCCATTGTTGTAATAGGCATAGGCGATCCATGCAAATGGTATACGGCCGGTAAATAAACCGGTACCACCGCGCAGTATGATACGCTGATCACCATTTACATCATAACGGAAACCCAGCCTGGGTGAGATCTGTACCTTACCCAGGTAACCGTTGTTAATGCGGTTGAGCGGCGTATAGGTATACGTAGTACCAAAAGCATTATCAGTATAGGCATTGCGGGTAAGATCGCTCAAAGCAGGCTTGGCAGGCAGCCATGTATAGTCTGCCCTAAGCCCGGGAACCAGTTTCAGTTTTTCAGAAAGCTGGATTTCATCCTGCGCATACGAACTGTGCATATTCACCTGGAAGGTTGCTTCAGGGTGTGCCAGGATGTAGTCGCGATTGTTGTTGTTGTAATTGTAGCTGCCACGTACACGATATGGCTTATTGCTGAGATAATCGTTAATACTTAAAAAATCCACACGACCGTTCCAGCTATTCACAAAACCGTAGTCAATTGAATACAACTCATTGTGTGTTCCGAACAATACGGTATGATTGCCTTTGCGCCAGGTAACATTACCTGTCAACTCCAGCGTACGTTGTTTCATATCAAAAATGCTGGCTTCCCTGTCTGTACCGAAATAAATGGTAGTACCGGGTGTGCGGCCTGTAATCTGCACCTGTGGTAATGAAGGATCGGATGTAGGATTGCGTTTATCATGCACTACACTGTAACCGGCAATAAAGCTGGACGACCAGCGGTTACCCAATCGTGATTTCCACTCCAGCACGGTAGAATGCTGGTTGTTCACCTGCTGGTAAGCCATGCTGCTGAAACGGAAGTCCTGCTGATCACGATCCATATTGACGGCTTTGGACAGAATAGTGTTGTTTCTAACAGACAACTGGTTTCTGTCATTGATATTCCAGTCAATACGGTTAAAGAATTTCTGTGAACGCGAATAAGCAGTATAAGCACCGGCTGTTCCGGGATCGAAAGCGTTGCCATAGCGGCTGATAGTTGCATTACGGATACTCTCTGCATCGTTTACAGAAAGGATATTGGCTGTTTCTGCCTGACCTGCCATTAACTGTGCGGGGTCTTTCCGGTCTGTAATTTCTTCGTTGGTAAAAAAGAAGAGTTTATTCTTAATGATAGGGAACCCTACCCTGAAACCAGCCTGGTAATCATAAAAATCGCTGTTCATTTTTCCCAGCGTACCGGCTTTGTCTTTACCTGTCAGTGCTGCATTGCGGCCATACCCATATACAGAACCTGTAACGGTATTGGTACCACTGCGGGTTACAGCGTTGATGCTTCCGCCGGTAAAGTTGCCGATCTTCACATCAAACGGTGCCAGATACACTTGCATATCTTCAATAGCATCCAGCGAAATAGCGTTGGTACGTGTACTGGAACCGGGCATACCGGAACTACCGGTAATACCGCCCAGTGAAGGACTGAAACCGATAGCGTCGTTGTTGATAGCTCCGTCAATAGTGATATTGTTGTACCGGAAATTGGTACCGGCAAAAGAGTTGTCTTTGGTTGCCTGCGGTACCAGCTTGGTCATATCCTGTATACTGCGTGCAATAGTAGGCATACCGGCCAGTTGTGCACGGTTGATGTTCTGCCCGGCACCAAAGGTATTGGCTTTGGGACCAGCTTTTTTTGCACGCACTTCTACTGCAGATAATTCAGTACCGGCATCGGCCATTACAAAATTGAACTGCAACTGGTCGCCCAGCCGGATATTTACCTGTTCCAGTTTTTGTGTTTCTCTTCCCGTCATACTTACACTGATGGTATAAGGACCACCAATACGCAGGCCGGTTAAATAATAACGTCCGTCATTACCGGTTGCCATTCCATATTTTGTACCCGAAGGTTCATGCACTGCAATAACAGAAGCACCGGCCAGCGGCTCATTTTTACTGTCTGTTACTTTACCTCCGATAGTACCGTTCGTTTCCTGCGCCACAACAGTACTGCCTGTTACGGCCAGCAATACAAACAGGGAAACTATGTATAAAATCTGTTTCATTGATGTTTGTTTTCTACTGATTTTCTTTTAATACCTGGTCTGTGATGTGTACCACACCGTTGCCAGCCATCAGGTTTGCTTTTACAATATTCGATGCGGATGTATTACCAATACCTTTTACTGTGATACCGGTATACAGTGCACCCGTTTTCAGTAACGTCACAGAGATATTATCGCCATTCAGCATAGCCTGTTCTGTTTTATCAGAACTGCCGGTGGTAAGAATATAATCGTATATAAACCTGCGGCCTTCAAACAAATTATAGTTCAGCAGTTCGGTCAGTTTTGCCGGATCAGTTTTGGCAATACTGTCTGTGGAGGCAAATCCCAGCGTACGGAAAGCATTGTTGTTGGGTGCAAATACTGTATAGGCTTTATCGGAAGCCAGCATCGCTTTCATACCTGCCTGTTGTAACGCTACATTCAGGAAGGTAAGTGATGTATCCGCCGCCAGTGCATCAGATAGTTTATCGTGCACCATTGGCTGCAGTACCTGGTCCATCACCTGTATCAGCCCGTTACTGGCCTTCAGGTTGTAGGTAAGTATTTTTGTACCATTGATGGTAAGAACCGTATCGCCATTCTTTAACCAGCGGGTTACATAGATCTTCTTACCGGTAATGGCTGTGATCTCCTGGTTGAACCTGAAAGGCAGTTTATTCAGCTCCCACGTACCGCTTACAATATGATAAGGCACCAGGTTGTTCAGTACTACAGCGCTTTCAGTCAGTACCCGGTCAGCTGTAGTGTACCCGTTCTTAATAAAAGCATTGTTATCCGGCAGCAGTACCGTGTATGGACCTTCATCGGCCAGCATCTTTCTGTAAGCTGTACGTTGCAGCGCCGTATTGAAAAAGGAGAAATTGAACTTATTATCGTCAATAATATAGTTAAGGCGGTTTGATATTTCATTGCCGGTAGCAGACTGGTCATGATCCTTTTTACAGGCAGCCAGCAACAACACCATTAAACCGCTGTATATTGTTTTTTTCATTTGCATTTTTTTAAAGGTTCTAGGGCATAAACAGGTCATCTACCGCATGTATAACGCCATTGGTAACACGAACATTCTTTTCAGTCAGGCCAACAGGTGCAACTGATGAACCCAGGCGTTTTATCATTGGCTCATCATTGCGGCTGCTGAAAGCCAGGTTCAGCTTTACAGGCGGACTTGACCACATTTGTCCTGCCATGAGTGTTATACCCGTTAGTATGCTGCCATTATCTACCAGGTCGTTCGAAAAAAAGACAGGCCCTGTTCCTCCCTCTCCGATATACAATCTGTACATCAGCAACCCGTGCGGCAACAGCAGCGAATCCAGAGATGTTACCGGTTCCTGGTAATAATAATTTTCATCAACCTCAGGGTCTGCTAATGGCCAGACTCTGGTACAGTAGTCCCTGACATCATCTACCGTAAACATCCCATGCTTATTAAAAGCAGCGTTGGTGGGAGCAAACAGGGTTGCCTGCGTACTGCCCGGAGCCCCGATCAGCAATTGTAATGAAGACACAGACAGCCAATTTGACTGGTAGAGGCTGTCATTGATACGCATTGCTTCTGTAAAAAGGAAAAAGCGCGGATCATCGGTAAGGTATTGCCACATCGTTTTTTCCGGACGTGCTATCATCCTGGTTACTGGATAGATCATTCCATTGATGGCTTCTTTTCCATTGCCCCATTTATCTACTCCTGTACCATTTACGTACAGGCTGTCGTTGTGTTTACCGGCAAACAGGAAAGTCACATATCTTTTACCATTGGGTGTATAATTCGGCAGGTCTGTGCGTTCGGCCAATGTGGGTAAAGACCGGTTTCCTTTCACAGCTTCAAGCCCCACAGGCAAATAACGGCCAGGTACTACATAACCGGATAATAAAGTATCCAGCTTCTGGGCGCTGGTAGTATTGATCTTGTCAAGCGTCCAGCCCGCATCCTGAAATGCCTTATCAGTAGGAATAAAAAAAGTGTAGTAAGCTGATCCGTATTTTTTCACCAGGGCCTCCATACCTGATCGTTTCCATGCCTGTTGAAAATAAGTATAAGATGACTGATCGATCAGTTGCTGCCAGGTTTTATCTGCACCGCTATAAGGCACAGGTTCCCCTACAGGTTCGGGCATTATATCCTCTTTTCTGCAGGCAAAAAGCACTGTTGCAATCAATAATGCAGTCATCATCAGTTGTACCGTATAAGTATTCCGGTTCATGTGTTTATAATTTTTTACTTCCGCATTACTGCCGGGTTAAGAATCAGGTTATCGATCACATGTATTATTCCATTGCTGGCTACACGATCAGCACTGAGCAAATAATTTTTGTAATAGGAAACAGTAGAAGGTCCGCGTGTATTGTTTACCCATTGCCCTTCACCCTTTAATGAGTTTAACCATATCACGGCCACATCCTTTTTATAGAAGTAATCATACTGGTAGTTGGGAATAATACTGGTACTATCCATCACAATAGATTCTGCCGGTCTGATGCCACTACTTCCGCTAATAGCATATGCATCGGTAGAAAAAACGTGTACTGATCGCAGCAGCAGCGGGTAAATACCAAATGCCATTGGTTTGAACCGGTCTGTCTGTATTCTGCCTGCACTATCGGCAGTGATGCCATAACTGAGGAATGCTGTGTTGGAAGGGGCAAAAATGGTCAGCGGATCTTTTATTTTCAGATCATCCCAGTATCCGAACCTTTTCATCACCGCACTGAAAATGGTAAGATTGGTATCGGCAGCAATATAATCCTGTACAGTTCCACGAGTGTAATTCAGCGGGCGGCGCATGATATGTATTACACCATTTGACAGTGCAATATTCCTTTTTTCATTTGCCATGATCATAGTACCGTTCACGAATACAAAATGGTTATCATTCCCTATACCAAATCCTTCTTTACCTATAGTTACATATACTTCAGCACCAGCCAGGGTATTATATTTGTTATCAAGCTGCTGTGGAAAATCGGATACAAAATACCGGTTGCGTATAATATGATACTTCAGTAAAAAGCGAAGACTGTCTGTATTCATTTTATCGAAATCCTTTGCACTGGTAATACCTACTTCATTGAAAGCTGTATTATCAGGTAAAAAGGCTGTAAATAAACCCGGCTGTTTCAGGCTGTCAAGAAGATCAGTTTTCTTCAACGCTGCCAGCAGCAGGCTGAGATCATAATTATTTTCAATAAACTCACCCAGTGTACGCGGAACAGATGTTCTGTCCACCGGAGCTGTTAAATTATCTTTTTTACAACCTGCTGTCAGCAAGGCCAGCGAAAGCAGTACAAAAGATATGCGTGAAAAGTATGACATGGATCTGTATAATTAGGTTAATAATTTTTAGTAGATGGGCGGAGCATATTTACGCTGAATAGTGGTAAGAAAAAATCTATCGTTGATAAATTCCAGTGTATTTACTGTTGCAAACGACTGGGGATTGTTTCTCCCAGAGTGGATACTGACAATAAGCCCGGTACGCAGATCTGCCTTTATACCATAAGGAAGACTAGTGTTACCAACCACGTATCCATAATCTCCCATAGCAATAGCCGAATATTGTCCGGGACTGGAGAAGGTCATGCCTTCCGGTGAAATGCCCGGAGTGCAGAACCTGAACACCTGGGCCATGTTTCCGGTAAATATCCTGGAGGCACTGGTATCTGCAAACAATGGAAAATTGTAATAAGGATTAACATGCGGCTCCAGCGATCGGACTACATTCCCCATAGGTTCATTATTAAAACCGGGAATCGGCACCAGTGCTGTATTCTTCAGCCGGGTGAGTGAATAATATATGTTCATATTATCCTCCATCTTCAGCGTGCCAAGTGCATTACCATCTTTGATCTTTGATGTAGTAGCAAAATATCCTTTGGAGCTGAGGTTATAAAAGTTGATGTATACCAGCGAATCGCTCAATGGTTGTTTTACAAATGTTTCATTGCGCAGGTAAAGACCAGTCTGTTTGGTATCATAATCCTTTTCCAGCACATGCATGGTATACACTTCGCGCGTCTGCAATTCGATAGTGGTGTCTATCAGTGAAATACCACGCAGGTTTTTGGCAAGACTGAAATACGGCGTATTGTTATAAGGGCGGGTACGGAAAATAATTCGGTGTTTTCCGGAAGGTACCTGTGCCCAGCTGGACAGATCATAACCGTTCAGTATGGGAGCTGCCAGTACTTTTAATGAGCCGGGATATTCTTTCTGCCACAATGTGGTATTCACAGCATCGGGATAAGGCCTGGCCCAGGTATCCCTTTTATCCAGGAAGTCTCCTACAATGGCTGCGCTTTCGGGCACGCCATCTTTGTCCAGGACAGGATCGATCAGCATGGTCAGAAATGGCTGAGGTGCATCTTTGTTGCCCAGTGTAACATTATAGCTGAGACAATTGAACACCCGCAGATAAGCCGGGTTGTCAATGCCTGCAAACTCTGTTTTACGGCAACCTGCCATTAACCACAAAGCAAAAAATGATAGTATTATCAGTGATCTCTTTCTCATTGCAGTATTTTATTTGTTGTGTTTTACAATGATCATACGGGCATTGCCTGCTGTTTTACCTACCAGTGCCACAGTATAAAATCCAGGCTCGCGGTTAGGCAACGGAGTGGTTTTATACAGATCTGTACGGGCAATGAAATCAGTGCTTTTCAATGGCTGTACCTGTTGCTGCCAGTTGCCCGGTAATACGCCGGGAGTTGACTGATAAACCAGTATCTGTCCGGGTATATTCAGTAGCAACTGTGCATAAGGGTCGATGGTCACCGGCTGTCCCAGCAGAATATGCTGTGTTGCTTTGGTAGCCGAACTGCCCGACATAGGCACAAAAGGCTGGCCGTTGTTGGTAGTAAACGTTATCTCGTCCAGCTCTGCACACAGGTTTAGAAAACGTATCCAGTTGGGGGTTGTTTCTTTGTACATGCTGTAAGAGCCTTCTTCACCGGCATTGCCGTTGTAGTATTTTGAACTGAGATTATTGGCGGCAAGTGCTATTGCGGCTTTACCATCTTTGGCAGTATACAACCACGCAGTGATATTATCACCGGGTTGCAATGCTGTGGTGGTTTGCGCCAGTAGTGCTCCATTTTTATCTGTTGCCTTTATAGTATAGTTGCCGGTTATATATAGTTCGTAAGCGGTCTGCCGGGTAAACGCCAGTGACTCACCCAATGGTTTTTCATTTACCAGCCACTGTACACCTGTACCTTGTATGGTATTTACGGCCTGTAACCTGGCATACGTGGTATTAACCGGTTCGCTGATATCAGTAATGATGCGGAATGTGTTCCCTTCAGTATTGACAGTTTCGCCGTTGGGGTTGCCTGTTGGTATCACACAGTCGTAGTTCATAGATACGGCAATGGTGTATATACCACCCGGCTGAAAGGTTTTAAATGGTGCATAAGTAAGCCATGTATCGGATCTCCCACCAACACCAGGTGAGCCATAAAAATCCATAAGCGTTCCCGTGATGGTATTTAAAGGAAACGAACTGTTACCCTGTACTTCACGACCGTCTGCATCCATTACCTTAAACTGGTAAGTACCATAAGGAACTTCGATATAATCGGACCATGTACCGGGAGCCACATTCTGTACACCGGTAACAGGAGTGCCATCTGCCCAGGCCAGCGACATAGGCCCTTTCCTGTACACGCCCGCCACAGAAAATGCATCGGGGGGAGATGAAAGATTGACCAGTCGTATTTTAAAATTTGCAGGATTGGAAGGTGGTGAAACAGAACGTGGCACAGCTATCAGCGAATCCAGGTACGTTGCCCTGTTGGGTCTATAGCGCACATAATAGTAATCATGCGGATCATTGAAATCGTCCTTCGCGCGGAACCTGCGCGATTCGGGCAGACCATTTCTTTTGCCCAGTGAATTGAATACAATGCTATCTATCCAGCCATTTGCATTAACAAACTGCAGGGGAATAGCATAGGTCAATCCCATACGTCCGGTTTCCGGGAAATAAATGGTGCCTCTTGTCTGATCTGCTCCGAAATAGCCATCGATATCCGGAGGTATAAAGTTGGTAAGCTTTAGTCCGTTAATGGTCAGTTGCGGTGCACCGGCCATATTCACGATCCGTGCGCTGGAAGCTGTCAGCGGCTCAGTGTTCGGGCGGTTATCGTATTCAAAATCCTGTTTCTTTTTGCAGGCACAAATACACAGTACAGCCAATAGCCATAAACCTGTATATGCAATTTTCATTTTCATCGTTTGTTACTTTTACAATGTGTATGTAAGACCCAGCATCAGTTCTGCACCACGGTTAAAACTTCTGCGCACATATTTTCTACCATAGAATTTACCGCCTGTACCGGGGTTGGCATATACTTCTTCAATAGGTTTGTCCAGTATGTTTTTTGCAAAACCTTTCAGTTGTAGTCTTTTGAACAACTGTTGGGTAAATACCAGGTCCAGTACAGGGTTGGGTCTTGAGTACAGATCGGGTGTACCATCCAGGTTGATCTGTATCAGCCGCTCTCCTACCATGTTGAAGGAAGTGGTGATATCTGTTCCGGTTTTTTTATTGTTATAGTTCAGATAAATGTTAATGGAGTAAGGCGCCTGTTCAAACAAAGGGCTGTTGGATGGCGCACGGCGGTCAAGCGCGCGTGATGTTTCCAGACGTTCTGGTGTTTTTTTGATATCACTCTGTGCCAGCAACAGGTTCGATCCCAGGAAGAACTTCTGCAATGGTGTCCATAGCGTACCCAGGTTCTTTACAGCTTCCAGCTCTATACCATATACACGGCCTTTGTTGGGATCGTTCTGAAACTCAATAGCAGGAAACTCAGGAAACCTGGCATCAAGCCCTTTTGAATTCTGTTTAAATACTTTGGTAAGCTGGTTGTCGATCTCTTTGTAGAACAATGAAGCTGATAACACTTCACCCGATGCAGGGAACCATTCCCAACGAAAATCATAGTTGGTCGTACGCTGATTTTTCAGTTTCGGATTACCCACCATCAATGCAAACTGGAATGGATCAAAATCAAATACATTGGTCAGTTCTCTCAATTCTGGTCGTGCCAGTGAATTGTTGTATCCCAGCCTGAAGTTCATGCTCTTATTCAGGGTATAGGTAAGGTTGGCAGAATAGAAAGGCGTATAATCTGTTTTGTAAAGAGAGTTGGGTTCGGTATATACCAGGTTCACTTTATTACCACTGGCATCGGTAGTAGTGATCGAAGCATCGAGGAAAACGTTGAAAGTATCTACTGCGGCCTGTATATCGGTCATTTCAAAACGCACACCACCTGTAAGACGCAGTGCTTCCGTCAAACGCAGATCCAGCATGCCGTAAAAAGCGCGTGTTTCGTAATACCCTTTATAGTTATTGGGCGATTTCTGCGTATTGTATAAAAAACCTCCCAGTCGAGGAGCACCTTCTTCGTTGTAGCTGGATTGCGGGCGGATGCCGATTCTGTCGTACCCTACCAGTCTGTCCAGATTGCCATTTACCTCGTATAAAGGAGTAGACTTGCTCACTGAATAATTAGAACCGGGCAGGTACAACACGTTTTCTGAGAACGTTCTTTTGCGGTGCAGGTAGTTCACCCCTGTTTTAAACTCCTGTTTCTGTCCCAGCAGCTTAAAAGGGATACTCAGGTCTGCCTTATAATTGTAATTATCTTCTTTCAGTTTTCGAAAACGGCGACCGTTGGGATCAGCCTGTATAATGCCATAAGGGCCATAACCATTTACATATCCCGACACCAGTGAATACAAATGCTCTGTTGCTATGTAAGTATTTTCGGAATTCGGTACTTCAGATGGTCCAGCATATACGGCGCCGCCATTGGGTTTGTAATCGGCCAGGTTTGCAAAACGATAATCCGGATCATCCTGGCTCGAAGAAGAGGTTGCCAGGTTATAACTTAACCGCGGAGTATACTCTCCCTTCAGCAGTTTGTGCTCGCCCTGCAGGTTGAATGTATTCAGTGTACGATAGCTCTGACGCAACGAGTAGATGACGTTGGAAACCCTGCCAGGAATACCGGTGTACTCATACGCACCATACAGGTTACTAGTTTTTGTTTCTGTACCCCTGCTACCCAGGTATTGCACACTGATCTCGTGCTGCGGATTAAATTTATAGGTTAAGCCACCCAGAAAGCCGTAGTTCAGTGTCTGTGTACCGGTATTCTCCCTGTAGTTGAGATATTTTCCAAGATTGATATTATTGGGAGTAATATAGTTAGGGATAATGCGGGGACTGTATACGTTTGTATTACCCGTCAGCACACCCTGGTAAACGCTGTACTGTGTAAGTTTACCATCATTAATATCAGTAGTTCTGCTATAGTAATTGGCACCCAGTATTAAACCTACCTGGTGCTTTTTAAAAACAGTATAATTATTGCCATAGGTAATGGAATAGTTCTGGTTGAGCGGGGCAGTTTTATAACGCGTGGTGAGTACGGGATCAAACTGGTGCATGATCCTGTTCACACGACTCACTTCGTTCAGCATGGCGGGATCATTACGGCTTGCTGCAATTTTTTGTTGTATATCTTTTAATCCACCTGGATATTGTGCAGCGAGCTGCTGAAATTCAGCGCTCAGTCCTTTATTTTTCACCTTCTGTCCCAGGAAACCCATATCACTGTTGTAAAAACTGTTCACCTGGTTACCGGTACGTGTGTTCATACCGGTTTGTACACTCACGATAAAAGTTTCTTTGGCAGGTATTGATTTTGTTTTCAGCTCCACAATACCTGCCGCCGCATCAGCGGGTTTATCAGGCGAAATACTTTTGTAAATGGTAATATTATCAAGCAGACTGGCCGGTATCAGGTCCAGCGGAATGGCGCTTCTGTCGGGATCTGAAGATGCGAGGCGGATACCATTCAACTGACCGATCACACTTCTGTCGCCCAGACCACGGATGGCAACATACTTGTCGTCTGTAATAGTAACACCCGATACACGCTGCAATGCCTGTGTAGTGGTAATACTGGCTGTACGTTCTATCTGCTGGGCAGAAATGGCATCAGAAATAGTAGCTGCATTTTTACGTTCTGTCAGCACCGCCGCTTCTGTATTTAAACGACGTTTTACAGATACGGTTACTTCACTCAGTGAAGTTTCACCGGGCAATAGTGTAATAACAATATCTGCGCTACTGTCACGCACAGCTACTTCCCGTTTGTCATAACCGGTATAGCTGAACACCAGTAGGGTATTTCTGCCCGGCACTTTGATGGTGAACACACCATCCTGATCGGTTACGGTACCGGTTTGTGAGCCTTTGATACTTACCGATACACCGGCCATTGGCTTGCTTTTCTCATCGCTGATCTTTCCTTTTACACGCCAGGGCTGACCACCGGTTTCAACAGCACCTGCATGTTCTTTAGCAGGTGCATGTTCTTTTTTCCTGATCACGATCTTACCATTCACCTCCTGCCAGTCGAATCCGGTTGCTGATAACAGGGTGTTCAATACTGACGATACTGATTTGCCGGTAAAAGTGACTGTGTACTTTTTGGTAACTGACTTCAGCTCGCTGGGCTGATAGTACACATTGAAGCCCGAAACTGTTTCCAGTTTTTTTAGACAACTGATAATGTCTTCGTCCTTGAATTGCACCGTAATAATCTTGCCAGCCGGCTGTTGTGCATTGGCAACAGCAAACTGTAAAACCAGCACGACCATAGTGAGCAGTAACCTAATACAATACTGCCACGATCTTTTTTGATTGTGATTTAACCCAAACAGTAGTTTTTGTTGCATTTGCATTTTCGTTTATGAATGAGAAAACGATCCCGTTTCCAGTTGTTTACTGAAAAAAAAAGACTTGTTTACCGGTAACAGTTACGATACCGGCGTACTATCCGTTATGTATCAGGATGCTCTTTTTATTACTACAGTGTTTCCATTTGTTACAGACCATGAAAGGCCCGACGATATACATATCACATCCAACACATCTTTCCAGCTTTCCTTACGGGTAAAACTTCCGCTGAAAGTGGCCTGAGTAGCTGTAGCTGTGCGAATATTTTCTATATTGATACCATATTCTGCCGCTACGGTCTGCAATACAATTGCAAGAGGTGTTTCATTAAATACCAGGTTATTATTTGTCCAGTTGGTAATATTTACAGCATCAATGTTATTGGCAATGGTTACCAGTCCGTCTTTCCGACGATAGGTCACCTGCTGATCGGGTGTCAGCAATGCCACCGGTTTATCTGCCACACTTACCTGTACCTTGCCTGTTACTACTGTTACAACAGCATCTGCAGTTGCTGCATTGTTCACTTCAAACGAAGTACCGAGTACTTTCACCTGTATATCATCACTCTCTACTACAAAAGGTTTTGCAGGATTGTGCGTGATACTGAAAAAGGCTTTTCCTTTTAATGCAGCATATCGTTTTGTGCCACGGTATTTTTCAGGATAGCTGATACTGCTGTTGGCAGCCAGTGTTACAATACTGCTGTCGGGCAACAGCAGTTTTTTAATTTCATACGGACCGGTAGCTTTTGTTTGCAGCGTCACCGGATCTATCATATCCAGTATACGGTACCTGAACAGGTATCCTGCCACCAGGAACACTACCAGTCCGGCCCATAAGGCCGCATACCGCAACATACGTTTACTGAAACGTACTACACCGAAATGCTGTTCATCAGATAATACTGCAGATACTTCAGCAGCAGGCCTCACACGTTCCCACAGCCTGTTTTTGATAAATGCTTTATCCTGCTCAGAAAGCTCATCATGGTGTTTTTCTGCCAGAACGATCCATGCTTCCAGCATTTTCTGTTCACGTGCAGTAGGCTGTCCGTCAAGATATTTCTGTAAAAGACGCTTCAGTTGTTCTTTGTCCATTTCGTTGAAATTGTTTCCTTTTTGTTGTAAAAAGAAAAAGGCGCTCTATATAAAGCGCCTTAAAACTTCTTTTGGTACTATGCGGTTGTATTACCGAATTGTTAACTCATAAAACAATGTTATCAGCAGTGCTTCCGACATGGGTTTGCGCAGCCTGGCAATGGCACTGCTCAGTTGGTTTTTAACCGTTTGTTCAGACAGTTCCAGGAATACCGCAATTTCCTGTATGGCCAGTCCCTGCTGGCGGCTTAAACGGAAAATTTCCTGCATACGGGCGGGCAACCTGCCGATCTCTTCTTCCAGCAATTTGTCCAGCTCATCCACACCCATTTTATCCAGTATATTATTAAAGATGGGGAGCACACTTTCGTTGACAGTCGTAATGTCGTCTGTATTATCCAGCATTTTTTTCAGTGCGGCAATGATCTCGTACGAAACAGCTTTAAAAAGATAATGCTGAACAGAGCTAATATTTCTTACGGCGCGCTGTTCCCATATTTTCATAAAGATATGCTGCACTACATCTTCTGCCTCCTGTCGTGATTTCAGCCGCCGCCAGGCAAACAGGTACAGTTTTTCCCAATAACGCTCAAACAGTTCTCTGTAAGCCTCCTGATCATCCTGCCTGATGCAATTAAACAACTCTGCGTCAGTTAGTTTTATCGTTTGCATGATACCTGTTAAAGAAAAAATAGGGTTTCCATCGCGCTGCAAGTTAGCCGGGTTATTAAAAAAGTACTGTACAGGATCATTGTCATTTTATTAATTTTTTAAATAATTGCCTGTTATTACAGAATAATACACACCGGTATATTACCGGAAAAAAGTAGCTTTAAATATACATGCTCCGCATTGTTCACCATTAAGCTGCTGCTATGCAACCTGCCATACGGATTAAACGTGTATATGAAGCACCACAGAAAAGTGACGGAACCCGCATTCTTATAGATCGTTTATGGCCCCGTGGACTTACCAAAGAAAAGGCTGCTATACACGAATGGGCCAAAGACATTGCGCCCTCCACTGAATTGCGTAAATGGTTTGGACACACCATGGACCTATGGGGCGATTTTCAGAAACAGTATAAAGCTGAACTTGACAGCAACCCGGCTGTAGCTGCCTTCCTGGAACAGCACCGTCATAACAAAGTGATCACATTACTGTATGCAGCCAAAGATGAAGAACACAATCACGCGCTGGTGCTGCAGCGGTATCTCAGCAAACAATTTTAAGTACTGCAACCACCAGCTACAGGCATTTATTGTCGTCTTATATAAATGATCCTTTGCTGATAGTAAGCAGCATTACATGTTAGTTAAAGTAGTGATATAATGTCATCATTATGCCATTACTATACCTGAACCATTAAACAAACAGCCTGATCTGCCCATTATTTTATTATCATTGAGTTAACAACACCCTTATTTTCCGGAGAGCAGATTTTACTGCGTAACTTATTACCCCGTTACCCGCCCGGCACAGGAATTGAAGCATTGTTTCAGCATTCATATATACAAACACCATAAATTATATTATATGAGCAAGAAAACAAAACCTGCCGACAACGACAACAATCTTCCGGGTAATCCCCGCTATGGAGCCAAAGATGATATCTATGCACATGAGCAGAAGGAAGAATTTACTGAAGGTGAAGAAGCAATGGAGGAAAATCTTGATGTACCCGGTGCAGAATTGGATGATGAAGATGAACTGATTGGCGAAGAAGATGAAGAGAACAATTATTACAGCCTTGGCGGAGACAATCATGACGACCTGGAAGAAGATAATGGCGACTAAAAACGAAGTGTTTTATCTTTAACTATATCCGTACTCTTTTTTCATGCCTTATTGTATCTTAACATCTTTGTGCGGCAACTGCTAAAAAAAGTTCATGGAATCTATGTACAGTCCACTGGTGCATAACCGTACCATGCCTTCCTGCACCGTAATTCCTGTATTGGCATATAATAATGTAGAAACAGCTATTGAATGGTTGTGCCGGACATTTGGTTTTACCGAACGCTGGCGGGCAGGAAACCACCGGGCACAGCTATCTTTTGGCGAAGGCACTATTGCCGTAACGGCACAATCGCAACAAACGGACGGCACGACTTCTTCACAACATATTTCGCCCCATCACTCACTCATGGTACGCGTTAGCGATGTAACCGCGCATTACGAACATACTACCCGGCATGGTGCACAGGTATTACTGCCGCCGGCTGATTTTCCCTATGGTGAAAGGCAATACACGGTAACTGATATCGGCGGACATATCTGGACCTTTTCACAATCCATTGCCGACCTGCTTCCTGAAGATTGGGGCGGTAAGTCAGGGCACATGTAATAGAATAGCATGCAGGTTTATCTTAAATGCATTCAGAATGAAGCATTTAGCATTCCGTCATTAGCAGTACCTTTGCAGGATGGAGTATTTCAAAAAGCTGCAGGACTTACTGAAAACAGAACGGCAGGAAGATAAAAGACTATATGAGGAACAGGCAGAAAGAGCATCCGTACAGGTGCGCAGGGAAAATGGTCTTACCTGGTATCCCATTGCCATCCGTGATACAGAAATGGGTCGTGGTGATTACCTTACCGTAGAAGTAGAACGTACTACACACCAGGATATTATACACCAGCTTCGCTCCGGCGCTTCCGCAGCATTGTTCTCCAATCACAATCCCAAAGAAGACCGTGTGGAAGGCGTCATTGCCTTTCAGAACGGCAATCGTTTAAAACTCACACTGCGTACAGATGAGTTGCCCGACTGGAGCCGCGATGGCAAACTGGGTATTGACCTGTTGTTTGACGACAATAGTTATGATGAAATGCAGAATGCCCTGAAGCAGGCTGCAACACTGACAGAAAAAACGGAAGATGGTAAACTTATCCGTATACTGACCGGTGAACAATTGCCCTCTTTCGATGAACGCGTTACAATACCTGTTATTTCTTCCCTGAATGCTTCGCAGCAGGCGGCTGTACAAAAGATTGTTGCAGCCAATGATGTGGCTATCGTACATGGCCCTCCGGGTACCGGTAAAACAACTACATTGGTACAGGCTATTAAAACACTGATACAACAGGAACCACAACAGATACTGGTGGTAGCACCCAGCAATACTGCCGTTGACCTGCTGAGTGAGAAATTGGCTGAACAGGGATTGAATGTATTGCGCATCGGCAACCCGGCGCGGGTATCAGATAAATTACTGTCGTTAACACTCGACAGCCGTATGGCAGAACATGCCAGTATGAAGGAGATCAAACGGTTCAAAAAACAGGCTGCTGAATTTATCAGTATGGCGCATAAATACAAGCGCAATTTTGGAAAGGCAGAACGTGAACAACGCAAGGCCCTGTTTGACGAAGCACGTAAGATCATGCGTTCTACTGAAACCACTGAGCAATACATCATCAATGACATTACAAGTCGTGCACAGGTGATTACGGCCACGCTGGTAGGTTCCAATCATTATACGATTAGGAACCTGAAGTACAACACTGTTATTATTGACGAAGCCGGACAGGCACTGGAACCCGCCTGCTGGATACCCATACTGAAAGCTAAAAAAGTAGTGTTGGCCGGTGATCACTGCCAGCTACCTCCTACCATCAAATCAAATGAAGCTGCCAGAAACGGGTTAGGTACAACACTGATGGAAAAATGTGTGCAGCTTTACCCGCAGGCTGTTACGTTGCTGCAGGAACAATACCGTATGCACCAGGCCATTATGGGTTATTCGTCTGCTGTATTTTATAACAACCAATTAAAAGCACACCGGTCTGTTGAGCAACGCCTGCTATTCAATGGTGATCAGCCTTTACTGTTTATTGATACCGCAGGATGCGGGTACGATGAGAAAAATGAGGAAACCAGTATCAGTAATCCGGAAGAAGCAGCATTTCTTTTCAAGCATGTTAACCAGGTAGTGCAGGAGTTGGGTACACATTATACCCCGCAACACTTTCCTACCGTTGCCATTATCTCTCCCTATCGTCACCAGGTAGAAATATTAAAAGAGCAATTTCAGCACAATGCTGCGTTACAGCCATACCATAACAGAATATCCGTCAATACCATTGACAGTTTCCAGGGACAGGAACGCGATATTGTTTATATCAGTATGACACGCAGTAATTCAGACAACAACATCGGTTTTCTGTCTGACATACGACGCATGAACGTGGCCATGACCCGTGCACGTAAAAAACTGGTGATCATTGGCGACAGTGCTACCCTGTCACAACTACCGTTCTATGCTGATTTCATTGCTTATACCGAACAGCAAAACGCTTACCAGAGCGCCTGGGAGTTTGCGGATCTATGAGTTTAGGTTATAAGCTTTAAGTGATAGGTTACAAGTAATCGCAAAGTAGCAGCGATACACTTACAACCTAACCTTCTACCCATTTACAATAAACCCACCATTGGGATGTAATACCTGCCCGGTAATGAACGTTGAATCACCGGAAGCAAGAAATACATAGCAGGGCGCAATCTCAACAGGTTGTGCCGGTCTGTGATACATGGTATCCTTGCCAAATTCCTGTACTTTCTCGGGTGTAAAGGAAGCAGGTATTAATGGAGTCCATACAGGACCCGGTGCCACAGCATTTACACGAATCCGTCTTTTCATCAGAGACTGTGCAAGGCTGCGGGTAAAAGAAACCAATGCCCCTTTGGTGGCTGAATAATCAATTAATGAAGCATTGCCTTTATAAGCGGTTACCGAAGTAGTATTGATGATACAACTTCCTTCTTTCAGATGTGGTATGGCATGCTTTACCAGGTAAAAAGGAGCAAACAGGTTTACCCGGAAAGTCTGCAACAGGTCATCTTGCTGAATGTGCTCTGCACCCTGTTGTGGAAATTGTACAGCAGCATTATTTACCAGTATATCAATATGCCCTAACTGATCCAGTGTTTCTTCCACCACGTTTTTACAATTCTCTTCCTGTGCTATATCGGTTGACAACAGTATGGTTCTTACCCCATATTGCTGTATCGCAGCCTTGGTTTCCTTTGCATCTTCATGTTCATCAAGATATACGATGGCAATATCTGCACCCTCTTTGGCAAAGCTGATAGCTACTGCCCTTCCTATACCGCTATCACCACCGGTAATAACAGCCACTTTTCCCTGCAGTTTGCCACTGCCCGGCTTACCATCGTCATACACCGGTTTGGGATACATATCTTTTTCAGATCCAGGTTGTTTACCTTGTTGCTGTGGCGGTATTTTTTCAATAGTATTTTTCATATTGCAATGTTTTTGAAAAGGGAATTAAGTATGCGAACGGGAAGTTGTTCTTTTACCGGCAGCTTTGGGTGCAGCTTTTTTACCGGTTGCTTTTACCGGAACTCTGGCACCTTCTTTACGGGCTTCAGCTAAGCCGATGGCTATCGCCTGCTTTCTGCTGGTTACCTTTTTACCGGTACCGGTTTTCAGCTCACCACTCTTTTCTTCATGAATTGCTTTGCCCACTTTTTCACCGGCTCTTTCAGAATACTTTGCCATAACACATATTTTTAAATGTATAAATGATCTTCATCAATATCACTAAAAAACCTGTGCCAGCGCGGGTTACCAGTTCATATCATGAGTAAAAAAAATATACAAAGGAGCTATTAATAAAAAAAGCCGCCTCACATAAATGAGACAGCTTAAAGTATAGATACAGGTTAGTAAACTGTGTTGTTTTGCTTTTTTATCAGACTTTACCTGAATCAAGGCAAAGATTTCACACCACCAAGTTAAGAAGCTGTTACATATTTTGCAAGTATCAGGCACTTATTTTTTATGTATTATCAAATAAATTGCCTGCTTCATATACCCTGTTCGTGTTATTCATGTCTTATTTCTGTGTCACAGTTATTGTTATACCTGTATAACATCATCAATAGCGGTTAACGGCATCACTTATCTGTCGTACTATACATGCTCAACTCTAAACAGCCATTACATGGCTGTTGCCTGTATTTACCTTACTTTTACACAGCAATACTGATATACAATTCTGTATGTTTGAACCAATAGACCAGTTTACCGCAAAGTATATTCACCTCACGGAAGAGGAAAAGGAACTATTTCATTCCCTGCTAAAGTTTAAAAAAGTAAAAAAGAAACAGTTCCTGTTGCAGGAAGGTGAGATCTGCAATTTTGAAGCCTATATCTTAAAAGGCTGTATCCGTACTTACTTTCTGAACCAAGACGGAACAGAAACCATTTTAATGTTTGCAGTAGAAGACTGGTGGGTGAGTGATATCCGCAGTTTTACAGAACAATGTCCCTCCAATATGTTCATTGAAACCATGGAAGACTGCGAACTACTGACAATAGATTATAAAAACAAAGGGGTGCTTTTTGATAAGATCCCGAAGTTTGAAAGATTGTTCCGGTTGTTGGTACAACGCTCGCTTGCCGTGCTGCAACAACGTTTTTACGGCTCTGTTTCACAAACCGCTGAAGAAAGATACCTGGCCTTTATTGAAAAATACCCGCATATTGTACAGCGGGTACCACAACACCAGATTGCACGCTATATTGGTGTTTCTCCCGAATTTCTGAGCAAAGTGCGCAGTACGATGTATAAGAAGAATTACTGAAAAGTTGATGATCTGATGGCTTGATGGCCGGATGGCTTTGCATCCTGTATGTCATAAATCATAACAATTTAACAATCAAACCATCCAGCCATCAAACAATAAATCACCCAAACAACTTTTACTTAAACACCAACCCATTCGCCTGTTCAACCTCATCCTGGCTGATAGTATGCCCCATATTGCTATATACCTTTTCAGTTACCTGTGCATGCATTTCACGCAGTATGTTAGATGTTGCATACACACGCTCTACGGGTACATGCGGGTCAGGATCACTGGTACCGATAAATACAGGAGTGCCACCAAAATCACCATTGTAGTTGCTGCGGTTGATCTTATCACCTATCAATCCGCCGGTAAAAGCTACCACACCGCCATACCTTGCAGCATTACGGGTTACAAATTCCAGCGTTAAACAGGCTCCCTGTGAAAAGCCGGCGAAATAAATATTGCCGGGCACAAATCCCTGCTCCTGCAGATCCTGTACAATTTCCTTTAATACAGATAAGGCACCGGATAAATAAGGTTCATTCTCTGCAACCGGTGCCAGGAAAGAATAAGGATACCAGGTGTTGCCTGTTGCCTGCGGTGCTATCAATGCATAGTCTTTTACATTCAGGTAACCGGCCAGCGACAATATATCTTCAGCACTACCCCCACGGCCATGTACCAGTATCAATACTTTTTCTGCTTCATCCAGGCTTTTGCCTGCTGTAACGATCTTTTTAGTATGCATATCATCCCTTTTTTAGTAATGATCTTTTGCTTTCCAGGACTTTCGTTTAAACGAATACTCCCGGCCGGCGTTTGTTCCGGCGGGAATATTCATTCATCAACACAACACACTAAGCTATAAGATCATCGATTCATCATTATTGACTTAATCCTGCTCTTTTTATTGCAATGCCGGCAATACCTTTTCAATCTCATTGCGCATAGATTCATATTGCACCGGCAGTTTCAGGTGCGTTCCCAGTTCATTCAATGGTTCATCTACTGTAAATCCGGGGTTATCGGTTGCAATTTCAAATAACACGCCACCGGGTTCCCTGAAATACAGTGAATAAAAATAATCACGATTGATCTTTGGTGTAATATTCAATCCACGACTCAGGATCTTTTCACGAAATGCCATTTGTACTGCTTCATCGGGCACCCGGAATGCCACGTGGTGATTGGTACCAGCAGCACCATGTCCTGCTGTTCCGCCGGGCACTTCTACCATATCAACAATAGCTGCATTTGCAACTGCATCCGTTACAAAGCGGTAACGATTGCCATCCTGCCGTTGTAAGGTATACCCAAATACATCCGTCAAAATTGTGGCTGTAGGCTGTACGTTTTTCAGGGTCAGGGTTACATTGTGAAAACCTTTGATGCCATCCGTTGCTTTAATGGCTGCTGTTTCCCAGGGCAAACGGTTATCTGCCTGTTTGGGAACGATCAGTTCCAGTTGTAATCCATCAGGATCCTGGAAGGGCAGGTAAAGCTCACCAAACTTTTCAGCAGTTTCACCATGTTTTACATTGAACTCCTTAAACCTGTCTTTCCAGAAATCAAGGCTACCATCAGCCACTGCGTAACCAATATCTGTAGCCATACCTGTACCTGTCCGCCCCTGTCCTATACCTTCCCAGGGAAAGAACGTGAGAATAGTACCGGGAGTTCCGTTTTCATTACCATAATAGAAATGGTATGTTCCCGGATCGTCAAAGTTAACGGTCTTCTTCACCATACGCAGCCCCAGTACTTTGGTATAGAACTCATAATTGCGTTGCGCGTTGTTAGCAATGGCTGTGATATGATGTATGCCTGTGATTCTGTTTTCCATAATAATGTTTTTAATTGCCTGTAGTAACATTTGTTGATCATTTACCAGCTCCAACCTGTATTCCCTGTGCATCCAGTATTGCAAGGATCTCATTTGTTAACAACCCACTGCCACCACCGTGGTGACGGATGACGATTGCTGCAGGATTTACCTGCAACAATCTTTCCTTTAACCTCACTTCTTCTTCCTTTTCAATACCTGCACACAACAGCACTATATGGCACGGGCCTGTGCTGCAAACCGCCACCGCTTCTTCATCCGTTGTAACAGTAGTACCGATCCAGTTTTCAGGCGTGTTCAACAACCTGTTCAATACCTGCATGATCTCTGCATTGCGGCCTACTGCCAGTATATATAACTTTTCCAGTTGCATGATGCCGGTGTTTTTTATTGAACAATTGCAGTTGCTTATGCAGTCTGCTCTGCCAGTTGTATATCAGCCAGTATACGTATATCTTCACCTACCAATACACCACCCGTTTCCAGTGCAGCATTCCAGCCAAGACCAAATTCTTTACGATTGATCTTTGTATCAATACTGAATGCTACTTTGGTATTACCCCAGGGATCACGTACCGTACCGCCGTATTCAACCGGTATGCTGATAGTATTGGTAACATCTTTTACAGTCAACTGACCCTCCAGGATATAATCACCTTTGTTGTCAGATTTTTTAAATGAACCGGATACAAATTTTATCTGCGGAAATTTTTCTGCATCAAAGAAGTCTGCAGATTTCAGGTGGCCGTCCCTCTGTTCATTGCTGGTGTTTACAGAAGCTACATCAGCCGTGAAAGTGATCTTTGCATCGGTAAAATCTTCTTTACCGGCCTCTACCTGTATATCAAACTTTTCAAATTTGCCGGTTACGGTAGAGATCATCAGGTGTTTTACTTTAAAACCTACTTCAGAGTGCGCTGTATCTAATGTCCATTTGGTTTTTGCTACAGTTTCCATTGTTTTTATATTTTTAATTTGTTTGTGATTGATGATGTAAAATTACATTGAGCGGGTGCCTTTGTCCATTAACCTTGTTTAAGAATTGGTCTTAACATAGGTTAAGAAAACGGGTGTTACACTTCCATCGGCACTTCCATGACCAGTATGGTAGCCTTATCCTGTTGTGCAGTGAAAACAATAGTATCTGCACCGGTTATACCAATGCCATCTCGGGCTTCCAGTTGAGCACTTTCTGTATCAAATGCTCCGCTGATCACGAACAGGTATACACCGTTGCCTTTTTTGTGCAAAGGATAAGAAATCTGTATCCCTTTACTGAATGTACCCATACTGAACCAGGCATCCTGATATACCCAGGTAGCTCCGGGTTGTGGCTGTGGAGCAATAAACTCCTGCAAACGGTTCTGTTGTTGTGCAGCATCCAGCACCATCTGTTCATAACGCGGTGTTACATTAAGTTGATTGGGATATAACCATATCTGTAAAAACTTAGCAGCTTCTTCTGCACTATAATTGTATTCACTATGAAATATGCCACTGCCAGTACTCATTACCTGTACACCACCTGCACTTGTAACAGCAGCATTGCCCATATTGTCTTTATGTTCCAGCGCGCCTTCCAGCGGAATACTGATGATCTCCATATTATCGTGCGGGTGTAGTCCAAAGCCTTTACCACCCAGTACTATATCATCATTCAATACCCGCAATGCACCAAACTGCATTCTGTAGGGATTGTAGTAACCTGAAAAAGAGAATGTCTGGAAACTCTCCAGCCAGCCATGTGATGCATGACCGCGGGTAGCTGCTTTATGTACGATGTTATTGATCATATAAGTTATTTTACAGTACAAAGTTGCTGTAAACGGATACCCCGATCCATTAACCTGGATTAAGAAATCAATCCGGAGACCAATGCTTTGCGGCAGGCTATATGTTTTGTGTTACAGGAGCGTTAAACTTTCAGTATTTCCACAAGTCTTATACACCCAAATACCTTAAGATGAAACTTAACCGCTACCTCACACTCTTATTTACAGTACTGATATTTAGCTCATTAAGCGCTATAGCACAACAATCAGCCGAACAGGACTCTACCGGGTTACCGGGTGACAATTTCAGTCTTGCCGGAGCACTTGAACTCTTTAAAAAAGCAGGTTCGCCCGAAGAGTTTGAAAAACTACTGAATGCTGAAGACAACAAAGTGAACAATCTTGATCTCAATGGTGATGGCCAGACTGATTACATCCGGGTTATTGATAAAAAAGATAAGGATGTTCATGTGCTGGTATTACAGGCTATTGTATCAGAAAACGAAAATCAGGATATTGCCGTTATTGAACTGGAAAAAACAGGTAGTGAAAATGCCGTGATCCAGATAGTAGGTGATGAAGATATTTTTGGCGAAGCAACGATTGTAGAACCTGAAAGCGGTGATGACAATACCCTGATGGAAACTACAGGCAATATGTTGGCACATGGTCCCAATATCGGTTTTAGTGATATAACCAATAGTATTGTAGTGAATGTATGGGCATGGCCCTGTGTACGTTTTGTATATACTCCGGCCTATGTAGTGTGGGTTTCACCATGGACATGGGTAAGCCGTCCTGTATGGTGGCATCCCTGGCGACCGCTGGCATGGCATGTATACCGTCCCTTCCGTTATCGTTATCATGCAACATACGTAGTAGTGAATACACACCGTATTGTACATGCACAAAGAATATACCGGCCGGTGCGCGTAACCTCTGTTACTGTGCGTACCCGTAATGAAGTAGCTGTAAAGAACTACCGTGTTACACGAACTACCCGTTCAGCAACTGTCACTAACCCCCGCAATGGCAACACCCACAAGGTTACCCGGCGTACCACCACTGTAGAAGGACCGCGTGGTAATGCTGCTACCCGTACCCGAACCACCGTAAGAAAAAGAAGAGGATGAACAAATTAGTGTACCTGTATATTATTTTAAAGCCCCCTGACCGGGGCTTTTTTGTTGACCACCGGCTTCCAGTAACTTTGTTAAAACGTTCACGCATAACGGTTCTTTTTGTATTTTAATGTCTTGTTCTTCTTCCGGGAAGAGCAGATTATTCACCAAATAAACCCCTTATGGCTCAAAAACCATCAAATGCGTTTGTTGCAGCATCCTGGATCGCTTTAGGTGCAGGTATGCTGGGATTTCTTATCGGTCTATGGCGTGCTGAAATGCAACTCAATGAAAAAGGTTACTATTTTACCGTACTGATGTTCGGTTTATTTGCCGTTGTATCTGTACAAAAAAGCGTGCGCGACAGGCTGGAAGGAATTCCAGTAACAGATATTTATTATGGTCTAAGCTGGTTCTCTACTATTCTGTGTATTGTACTTATGGTTATTGGTTTATGGAACGCTACACTACTGCCCAGTGAAAAGGGATTTTATGGTATTGCATTTTTACTGGCACTATTTGGTGCCATTGCCGTACAAAAGAATACCCGTGATGCAAAAGATCTGGTTGTAAAAAAAGATCAGTAAAGTTTATTGATGATATCGAACAAAAGCCGCTGAACGTGATACAGCGGCTTTTGTTTTTTGTATAGGGTATAAAAAAATACCCCGCCAGGAATAGCGGGGCTCAACTAAACCAACAGGTGTACGGAGGGCAGCTACTAACCAAATACAATTACATTGCCACGCGGGTATAGGAGGTTGTTTACTGTATTGTTAGCATGCAATATTGCATGTAGTTTTTTTCTGTTCTACAATCAGTCATCAGGCACGTCATTCCGGAAAATGCATATTCAGTATACTGCTTAAATGCAGGATTCATGCTTTTCAACGTTCCAGCTCTCTCCCTTCGGTCGAGATGATGGGCTCCCGGAGTAAATATTACATCATTATTTCGGCTGGTAACGACTTCTGAAGTAAGTATAGCTTTCACTACTTCAGCAAAGTGCTCATCCATTCAAAGGAAATGCATCATCAAATGCTTCGCCTGTTTCCATGGCAGCTACTTCTGCACCATTACACAAACAGGCTTCCAGCTCATTGTAAATAGTTCTCTTATCAAGATCACGACCAATAATGACCAGCTCGTTATGACGATCACCAAAACGTTTATCCCAATTTCCTTCTATTTGTTGCTGGTTATCTATAAAAGCGGCATAGCGTATCCGCTCACTAAAAGGCATGCTGCTCCACCATACTCCGGCCTTTTCAGCGCGCAGACTGCCTCCTGCCTGGCTCCAGTTGATCGCATCATGCGGTCTTGACGCCAGCCAGAACAACCCTTTGCTGCGGATAATACTGCCATCCCATTCGTGATTGATATATTTCCAGAAACGCTCCGGGTGAAATGGCCTGCGGCTGCGGAATACAAAACTGCTGATGCCATAAGTTTCGGTTTCCGGAATATGGTGTTTTTTGTTCAGCTCTTCTATCCAGCCTGCTGCCTGACTGGTTTTATCAAAATCAAAAAGGCCTGTATTCAATACCTGCCGTAATGGAACTTTACCAAAAGTGGATTCAACAATATGTGCATCTGCATTCAGCTTACGCAGGATCGCTTTCAGCAAACCCACATCCTGACGTGTTACCAGGTCTGTTTTATTCAGGATGATCACGTTGGCAAACTCTACCTGGTCTGTTAACAGGTTTACAATAGCCCGGCTATCATCTGTTACGTCCCTGTCGTGCAATGTTTCAGCAGAAGAATAATCCCGGATGAAATTATAACAGTCCACCACCGTTACCAGTGTATCCAGTTTTGCTACCTTACTCAGGTCTATATTATTGTTCTCGTCCTGGTAAAAAAAGGTTTGTGCTACAGGCAGCGGTTCACTGATACCGGAGCTTTCAATTAACAGGTAATCAAAACGTTTTTCGCCGGCCAGCTTCTCCACTTCCAGCAGCAGGTCTTCGCGCAGTGTGCAACAAATACAACCATTACTCATCTCTACCAGTTTTTCATCTGTGCGGTTGAGCGTATTTTCATTCTTTACCAGTTGTGCGTCTATATTCACTTCGCTCATATCATTTACAATAACTGCTACACGCATGCCTTCTTTATTGTGCAGGATGTAATTGAGCAGAGAGGTTTTGCCCGCACCAAGAAAGCCACTCAGTACTGTTACAGGCAAACGATTGTCTGTCATGATCAGGGTATTATCGGTTTGTAATAACATATATGCTGTTTTATCAAACAGCCATTCAAATGAAACGGCTATACTATCAGCATAGCGTGGTGATGTTTATCAGCAAAAGGCAACTGCGGGAGGACCTCTGTGAAAGTAATAGCTGAAAGAAAAGGATGTAAAGTAAAGTGGTTTCTCTTTGTCTGGTACAATGATATGCTGTACACAGGTTAATACAGGTTGTTCCGGTTGCACATCTGCATCCTGCCACAACTGGTATTCACAAATACTGCAATGAACAGCGTATACGTTGTTGAATATAACAGCCTGCGCATGGTAACTGTTGCCTGGAGCATGCTGTACCGGTATATGTTCATGCAAACATTTTACAACCTGTACGCCGCACAGCAATACCAGCATGATCCATGCTGCTGTTTGCTGTAACAGGCGATTCCGTTGTAATAACATCTGCAAATTCCGTTTTGTAGTATGCAAGCTATTCATTTATTTGCAACAACGATGCAATTATGTGAAATATATTTTACTCTCCCCCCAAATAAAAAACCCCGGCATTGCTGCCGGGGTTCTGTCAGTATTGTTTTGCAGCGCTTATTTTCCGCGGGCTGTTTTTACATCCTTTTCTGTAACTGCACCGGCTTTGTTGCCAAAGCTGTTGCGCACATAAGTCAGCACATCTGCAATCTGTTTATCAGTAAGATAATTCATGGGTGGCATGACGTTGTGATATGATTCGCCATCAATTTCCACATTACTCATTCCTTCCAATACCACTTTAGCCAGTTTTATTTTATTACCCAGTACATAACTGGTCTTTATCAGTGGAGGATTCAGGTTCTGTACACCTCCACCATCCAACTGGTGACAGGACACACAGGTTTGCATATATACCTTTTTCCCCTCAGCTATAGTTGTCTGCAATGTATTTCCTGTTGCGGGCGCCGCTTTTGTACCCGTTTTGGCAGCAGGCGCTTTTTGTGTTGCAGTTTTCTTTGCAGGCGGATTTTTTGTTTGTGCCAGTACTATAGTAAATAAAGTCAGCCCGGTTATGATCAACACCGTTTTCTTCATGTACATTACTTTTTATAGGAGATTTTGTAGATGGAACCTTTTACATCATCCGATACATACAGCGAACCATCTGCACCCTGTGCCAGTCCGCATGGACGATGATCAGCTCTGCCGGAAGCAGTTTTTTCAGGAGAACCGGAGAAGTTATCAGCAAATACTTCCCACGGGCCAAAAGGTTTACCATCTTTAAAAGGCTGAAACACTACAAAAAAGCCTGCCTGCGGTTCGGGTGAACGGTTCCATGAACCATGAAAGGCAATGAATGCACCATTCTTATATCTTTCCGGAAACTGGTTGCCGGTATAGAACAATAATCCATTGGGAGCCATGTGTGCAGGATAAGCTGCTACAGGATCTATAAATGAACTACTGCCCTCTTTTTTACCATCTCCGCCATATTCAGGAGCTTGTATCTTTTTGTGCTGCGCATCGTCATAATAAATGTAAGGCCAGCCGGCATTATCTCCTTTTTTCAGGGCATACAGACATTCTGCCGGCAGGTTAGTAGATTGCTCTACTGTATACAGATCAGGAAACAGGTCGTGCAACTGGTCACGGCCATGCTGCATAACAAACAGTTGATTGTTCTGCTGGTTCCAGTCAAGCCCTACCACATTGCGTAAACCAGTAGCATAACGCACACCATCACCATAGGTCTGGTTCAGCTTGTCTGCTTTGAACATCCAGATGCCACCGGCTGAATCCAGTATAGGACAGCCTTCACGCCCCATAGATCCTTTCTGCCTGTCCTGTACCTGACATGAGTTGGAGTAGGCACCAATATTTACATACAAATTACCGTTGTTGTCCAGCACCACCGATTTTGATTCATGCTGTCCGCGGTTAATTAACCCTGTTACAATCACTTCTTTTTTAGCAGTATCAATGATCTCATTATTACTGTTGAGTTTGTAACGATACACTTCTTCATTGGATGAAGCATACAGGTAGCCATTTTTTACATATACTCCTGTACCACGGTAATTGCCAAATCCCATTTTTACAGTGGCAGTATTGTTGCTTTCCTGTAATACGATCACTCCTTTACCGCCAACAGGTCTGTCCAGTTTTACATAAATGGTTCCCTGCGGGGTAACGGCAATATGCCTTGCCCGGCCGATGCCGGTTATTAAACTGTTTGCAGTAAAGCCTGCAGGTAATTTTAAGCCTGCGTTGGTTGCAGGTGCTTTTTCCGGAGCCTGCGCTGTTGTGTATTGGCCAGCCATTGCCAGTATTGCACCCAATGCAACACCTTTGTACCAGTTTCCCATTTTCATATATAGTGGTTATTATGTGGAATAGAACGGAGAGCTGCCAGGTTATTTTTTTGAGCACCACTCCCCATATTGCAGCAAATTAATATTTCTTCTGACTTTTCCAACGCCGGTTGTCCTTTTTGTGGATTTAACGGTTGTTAATGAAGCGATCAGGCGTCCGGACATGCTGATGAACATAAACAAAAACAGTCCCGCAAGCTTACAGGACCGTGGAGGAAAATATTCAATATGTAATGGGGCAATATCATCCAGGCCCCTGCTCACTATTCATCTTATAACTCTATGCCGCTGAATTAAGTTTCTGATTCCGGCTGGTGAGACACCAGCCGGGGTACTAAGAACGAATGCTCAATAAGTAATTTTCAACTAACAATGTTCAATACTGAACGCCTATCATCACCCACCAATCACTATTCACCATTCCCTACTCCGCCGCCTTCTAATGTAATCGTTTGCTTTAATGGTGTGCTATCAGATGAACCTCCAAGCATCAATTCAAAAGTACCGGGTTCTGCTACCCATTGCAGCCGACGATTGTAGAAAGACAGCTTTTCTTTATTGATCACAAAACTAACCACTGTGCTTTCGCCGGGTTTCAGACTGATCTTTTTAAAGTCTTTCAGTTCTTTTACAGGACGTACCACAGAAGAAATATTGTCGCGGATGTATAATTGTACCACTTCTTCACCGGCATATTTACCGGTGTTGGTGAGTTTACAACGTACCGTCAACTCATCATTACCATTTTTCAAACTGTTTTTATCAACACTAAGATCAGCATAGGCAAAAGTAGTATAGCTTAACCCATAACCAAATGCATACCGTGGTGAATTGGGCCCGTCGATATAAGCAGAACGATAACGGATGTCTTTTTCATTTTTTACCGGGCGACCTGTATTGTAATAGTTGTATGAAACAGGGATCTGTCCCATGTTGCGTGGAAAAGTGATCGGCAGCTTTCCGGAAGGATTATACTCACCATACAATACATTGGTGATCGCATTACCGGCTTCAGAACCCAACCACCATGCGTATACAATGGCATTGGCATTGTCTGCAATATCATTAAAGATCAAAGGTCTCCCGGCCATCAATACAGTAACTACCGGTTTGCCCGTTGCCTGTACCGCACGGAACAACGCTTCCTGTACACCCGGCAGGTGAATATCGGATCTTGATTTTGCTTCACCGCTCATTTCACCATGCTCTCCCAGTGTCATGATTACGATATCTGCCTGCTGTGCAATCTTAACAGCTTCGGCAAATCCTTTATCATTGCTGCCTTCAATATCGCATCCTCTTGCAAACAGTATTTTTGTTTCCTTACCTGCTTTCTGTTGCAGGCTCTGCATGAAGGTTACAGTTTGTAAAGTGTCGTTGGGGAATACCACCCAACTACCATTCATATCCCTGCGGGAATTGGCCAGCGGACCTATCACTGCAATGGCTTTATAATTGCGTGCCAGTGGCAGGATATTTTTTTCATTTTTCAGCAACACGATAGATTTTTCAGCCACTTTGCGGGCAATGTCGCGATGCTGTGCTTCCTGTTGTGCTACCTGCTGTTCACGGGCAGCGTCTGAGAATTTATAAGGGTCTTCAAACAAACCCAGTTCAAACTTTTTGTATAAGATGCGTTTTACCGCGTCGTCAACCACACTGATATTTACGGTGCCTTCTTTTACCAGTTGTACCAGGTTGCTGCGATAGGCCTTGCTTTCCATATCCATATCACTGCCCGCAATGATGGCTTTCTGTGCAGCATCTTTATCATTGGCGGCATATCCCCAGTTGATCATTTCACCAACAGAATTCCAGTCGCTTACTACAAAACCACTGAATTTCCAGGCACCTTTCAGAATATCGCGTTGCAGGTAGCTGCTGCCTGTGGCTGGTATACCATTCAGCGTATTGAAAGAGTTCATGAATGTGGCCACACCTGCATCCGCAGCTGCTTTGAAGGGTGGCAGATAGCTTTCCCATAACTGGTGCTCACTCATATCCACCGCGTTATAATCCCTGCCGGCAATGGCAGCACCATAAGCAGCAAAATGTTTGGCACAGGCCATAATGGCGTCTGTACCGCCTAAACGCTCACCCTGGAAACCTTTTACCCTTGCACGCGCAATCATGGAACCCAGGTAAGTGTCTTCCCCGGCGCCTTCCATTACGCGTCCCCACCGCGGATCACGGGCTATATCCACCATCGGGGCAAATGTCCAGTGAATGCCAGCCGCAGCAGCTTCTTTGGCAGCAATATGTGCAGATTGCTCTATGGCTTCCATATCCCATGATGCAGCTTCTGCCAATGGAACGGGAAAAACTGTTTTGTATCCATGTATCACATCCAGGCTGAATAACAAAGGAATTTTTAATCGTGACTGTAATGCCACCGCCTGTATATCGCGGGTGTCTTTTACGCCTTTTACATTGAGCATCGATCCTACCCAGCCATTTTTCAGTTCATTGAGCTGGTTCGTTTTTTTATCGCTTACCGGGCCTGTTACTTCACGGCCGGAATACTGGTTCAACTGACCTACTTTTTCTTCCAGCGTCATCAGTTTCAGTAAAGAATCCACTCTTTCACTGATGGGTTTTACCTGTGCTTGCGTTGCTTGGCTACACACCAGCAGCAGGCAACTGCCCGCTAACCGTGCATGCTGTTTTATTTTCTGTTTGTATGTTTTATTACCTGTACTTTTTTTCCATTTCATCGTAAAATATTTTCAACGTATAGAATGCCAGTTTCTTTTTTCCTGTTTCAGAAAACAATCCTTTACGGTTCCAGAAATCCTGGTACAAAGGATGTTGCCTGCGTGGTGAACGGAAATCAACCAATATCCACGGGGTCATGCCACGCAATCCGCTCATGGTAGTCAGGAATTTCAATTGTTCGCGGTACAGTGCATCCTGGTATTCTTCACTCCATCTTGTACGTTCATCTGCATGAAAACCAGCCAGTGCATCGCCACCAAATTCTGTGATCACTACTGGTTTATTGTACTTAATGCGAAAACTATATTTATGGATCTCATCCGGTGAACTCCAGTACCAGCCTGCATATTCATTAAAACTTACCAGGTCCAGTTTTTCACCCAGCGGATCATCTACTATTACATCAGTGCCTTTACGGTGTACTTCCAGTGCCGCCGCTACCAGTCTTGTACTATCCAGTAAACGTGCATGTGTTGCCAGTTTACCCATGAACTGGTGACGTGGTTCGCTCAACGGTGTTTCATTCCCGATTGACCACACAATCACTGCAGCACGGTTCTTATCGCGTAGGATCAGATCTGACAGTTGTTGCTGCGCATTGTTGTAGGTAGCTGCATTTTGCCATGATATAGTCCAGTATACCGGTACTTCAGCCCACACCAATAGTCCCATCTCATCTGCCAGTCTCACCATTTCTTCACTATGGGGATAATGCGCCAGGCGCACATAATTACAGTTCAGCTCTTTTGCCCAGTTCAGCAACATACGCATATCACCTTCCCCACGCAAACGTCCGGGTATCAAAGGATTCTCATCATGAATGGAAATACCACGCAAAAACACTGATTTGCCATTCAGCAATATGTCCTGCCCTTTTGTTTCAATAGTTCTGAAACCGATACGATCTTTTACCGTATCTGTTGCCATAGCAACCACAACGTCATACAACTTCGGATTTTCCGGCGACCAGTAACTTAACTTCTTTACCGGAATGCTGAACGCAGCTTTACCGGATGCATCGGTAGTAACTATCTGCCTGATACCTGCTTCTGGAATACTGATCGTTACCGTCTGCGCATTCTCTGTACCGTTCACCTGCACAAACCCATCAATACGATTCAGATTTCCTTTTGCCAGTTGCAGTTTATAATCTGCAATATACGTTTGCGGCAGTTCACTTAATAAAACATCACGGGTGATACCACCATAATTCCACCAGTCTGTATTTACAGTAGGGATCTCATCCTGTCTGCGTGTGTTATCCGCTTTTACCACTACTACGTTTTCACCGTTCGTCAATTTACCGGTCACATCAAACTGAAAAGGCGTAAATCCTCCTTTGTGAATACCCAGCTTTTTGCCATTCAGGTAAACATGCGCTTCATAATTGACTGCACCAAAATACAGCAAGTATTTTTTTCCTGCTACAGGTGTTACCACAATTTTTTTCCGCAGCCATACAGTACCCTCGTACAATTGTAGTTTTTCTACCTGCGAATTCCAGTCGCCAGGCACTTTCAGTGTAGGCGAAAGATCGAAGTTGTATTCCAGCAACTCTCCTTTGTCTTTAGCTGTACGATCATCATAAAAACCACCTTTTCCGGAAGCAGATTGGTCAAACGGGTCATGCCGGTAATCATAGTAACCATTTTCATAAGGATCTATAATATAATTCCAGCGCCCGTTCAGGCTGATATTTTTACGACCATAAATATGTTGTATCAGTTCCTGCGCCTGCAGGCAATGTGCTGTTACCAGCATCCACACCAATAATAAGCGGGTACGTGTATTCATGAGATGTTTTTTCCGTGAAATGTCAATCGTGAGACGTGAGTTGCCAGTCCCGGATTATTCAATAATATTGATTAGTAAAATAATCGCTATTCCATTTTTAAATCATCAGGGTTGTACTCCCTGCAACACGCCATAATACGCAGGTTTGCGTTTGTAATTGTTATCGAACAACAACGGCCAGTCCGGGCGATTGTAATTGGATGGGATCCAGGAATCAGCATCACCCACATTCCAGGTAGTGATACCAAACTGCTGTGCTTTGGGAATAGCATTGAACGTTTTGGTGATCAGGAAATATTTCTGTTTCTGTTGTTCAGCCAGTGAAGCAGTGAAGACCAGGTTGGCTACATTATCCGGATTCATAGCAATGTCCAGCTCAGCTATATGCACTTTTAAACCGGTTGCAGCCGCACTGGTGATAGCATTGACAAGGTTATTATCAGCTTGTGTATAGCGTGTATGCATCTGCAGTCCAATACCATGAATGGGAATACCACGGTTTTTCAGATTGTTCACCAGGTTCAGGATCGCAGTACGTTTAGTAACGCCGTATTCGTGTCCGTAATCGTTGTAAAACAATAATGCCCCCGGATCAGCCTCATGCGCATATTGAAAACTGCGGGCAATATAATCGTCGCCCAGTTTCTGACGCCACAGGCTGTTACGCAATGTTCCATCTTCGTTAATGGCTTCATTCACTACATCCCAAGATGTTACCTTTCCTTTGAAATGGGTTACAACTGTTTGTATGTGTGTTTTCAGAAGGTTTTCCCATGCAGCGGAATCACCTGAAAAATTGGCTACCCAATCGGGCAACGACTGATGCCATACCAATGTATGACCATGCACCCGCTGGTTATTCTGTTGCGCAAAACTTACCAGGTAATCTGCATCGGCCCAGTTGTAGGTATCTTTTGCAGGATGAATGGTACCGATCTTCATGGCATTTTCCGGTGTAATACTATTGTATTCCTTTATTACCAGCGAACGGTAGACATCTTTTGTTTTTAACAGGTTTACACTGACTGCTGCACCTGCGGGAAAAGGCAGATCTTTTTTCAGACTGGTATCTGCTGCAGGCGGGGCCGGAGGTTCAGGAGCAGACTGACTGCTGTTTTTGGAACAGGCAGCCAGTGTAAGCAAAAGTGCGTATGTAAGAATATTTTTTTTCATAATGATCTTTTTCAGATGGCAAATGACTAATACAAATCCTGTAGTTACCGGGATGTTTTATTGCGCATTGCGTTTACGTGCATCAAAAAAATCTATTAGTGAGTACACCTGTGTATTCAGCTCTTTCATTTTATCCAGCAACGGTTGATATACCTTGTACCGGTTGCTGACGATGCCTTTATTGGCATCTGTATTGGAAGGATCGGCATTGATGTTTGCAGGATCATTATCCTGGTATTTGAACCACTGGAATCCTACGCAATTACCTGACTCCAGCAATCCCAATGCAAAGTTCTGGTAGAAAAGCCCGCGCTCTTCCTGTGTTCTGACAATCCAACCGGCCCCTGAATAATTGGGCATACCGCTATCCATACCTTTAGTATACCATTCCGTTACCAGGAAAGGTTTGCCACTCCAGGCTTCCCAGTTCTTCATATCTTCTGCCACAGGTGTCCAGAAACGATAGTAGTTAATGGCAATCACATCCACATACCTGCCCACTGCTTCAAAAAATGGTTTTACTTTCAGCTCATAGAAATGCAGGCGACTGCCCAGGTACAGGTGATTGGGATCATATTTTTTGATAGCGCGCGCTACAATGGAATAATACCTGTCGGCCATAAATCCCAGGAACAGGTGCCGTACAGAATCGGTGATCGCAGTTTTGCTGATGCCGCGTTCTTCTATCCACCGGCGTGCAGCCTGGTATCCATGATCGGTTGTATCTTTTTTACCCAGGTAGCGGTCAAGACTCAGGCGTTCAAAAGGCAGCTCGTTATCAGAAAAATATCCAAACAGGTTTTTATCGTTTTTATTCGCGGCCAGTTGTTGTGCATACTTGTCGCAAAAGGTTTCAAACTCCGGATCAAAAACAAAAATGGTATTGTCCGGATATCCCATGTGGCCAGCCTGTTGATATACACCTCCTTTCTGTTTACCATAATCACTCATAAAATTTTTGATAATGGTATAGGAGAAAGGTTGTTTGTTTTGCGAGGCTGCAGCTTTTGCCTGCTCTACATCGCTCCAGGCACCCAGCGAATTGAAACCATTGTTGCGCAGTAAAGTGTACGTAGCAGTAGCCCACTTGCTCACATCACCAAACTGTTGCTGTAATGCCAGCTTACTGCTGTCAGAAGGACCAGCCGACACACTGACCACACCGATATTGATAAAGGCATTTCCATCTGGGTCTGCAATCCACCAGCGATCTTTTTCTTTCACAGCACTGAAATAGCCAGTACTTTTCAACTTCACATCAGTACGGCCCCCATATTTATCAATCGCTATAGCAGCAGGTTTATATTGCTGTAATGTACTTACAGCACGCGTGGGCCAGGCCTTCCACTCACCATACTGTTTTTCCTTGCTTTTTGCCACCCGGCTTTCTACCATAATACTGTACTCACTTCCCTGTTGTGCGTTGGCCTGCAGTGTACATGACAGAAATGCAACAGATAGTATTGTTCTCATATTAACACTGATTACACGGATTTAAAATACAGATTACACGGATTGAAGAACAAAGATTATGCAGATAAAGAACATGGATTGTTCCGATCACAGAACATTATCATTCCAACTATCTAAGATCAGCATCTGCACAATCCATGTTCTTTATCCCTGAAATCCGCGATACTAGTAGCCATCATTCTGTTTCAATGCCGGTTGCCGGTTGATATCGCTTTGTGAAAAAGGAAACCAGTAATTCCTGGCCTGAAATACCCTGTTCTCTACCGTGAAACGCTCATAATTGAGCGTACCGTTGGGATTCACCGTAATACGCATACCCGTAACAGGCTGATTCAAATATTGCTCGCCCAGTTTCCAGCGACGCACATCATAAAAACGATGTCCTTCAAAACACAGCTCTACCCTGCGTTCATTCTGGATACGTGCACGCATCTGGTCTTTGGTCAGTCCCGAAGGCAATACCGGCATCACTATGCCCGCACGCTGACGCACCATGTTTACGTATTTATATACATCCGATACAGGTCCCTGTACTTCGTTCAGTGCTTCTGCATAGTTGAGTAAGATCTCCGCATAGCGGAATACTACCCACGGACGACGCGCATTGGTATTGGACGCCTGGTTCCAGGTAGCAGCTTCGCTCAGGAATTTGCGCAGGTAATAACCGGTTTTAGTAGCATTTACATTCGCATTCAAACCGTCCTGTCCGCCTACATAAGTTTGTACAGGCCTGCTTTTGAAAGAACGTCCATTGTAATTGATGGTCAGGGCCAAACGAGGGTCCCTGTTATTATAGGGATTGGCTGCATTGTATCCTGAAGTGGGATCGGTAATGGGTTTGCCATTGGTCATTTCAAAAGCATCTACCATTTCCTGAGTGGGGTCGGTACGCCCCTTAGCACCATCATAGCTGATCGGTGCATTGTTTACTTCAATGTCGTTGCGGTTCAGTGCCTGTGTGGCAAAGATCACTTCATTGTTGTACTGTGCCGATCCGTAATTGAAAATATTGTAATAGGAAGTGAGCAGGCTGTGCTTGTTACTGTCAATAAGGGCTTTGGCAACATTGGCAGCCGCCTGCCATTTGGCGATATCATTACCGGGATTATTCAGCGGACTGGCTGCGTACAACAGCATTCTTGATTTCAATGCCAGCGCTGCCATCTGTGTAGCACGGCCACGATTGGCTGCACTCCATGATTGTGTCCATACCGGTAACATTTTAATAGCAGAATCGCAATCTGCCACAATCTGGTTTACACATTCCTGGTAACTATTCTTTGGTTGATTCAGATCCTCAGTCCTGCTGAACACACGCGTTGCCAGTGTAACAGCACCATACCTTTTCACCAATTCAAAATGAAACATAGCACGCAGGAAAAAGGCTTCCCCGCGCAAACGCGCCACGTCAGCTTCAAAGGTCAGTCCATCCTGCGGAATGATAGCAGCCGCAGGAGCTTTTACCAGGAACAGGTTCACTTTCCGTAAACCGGTATATATGTCACTGTATACATTATTGACAGTACGAACAGATCCCCATGTTCCATTATTGAAGATGTTAATAGACGAGTTGAGGTTGGAGTTAACCGCTTCATCACTGCCTGATGCCAGCATGGCACCATCTCCATCCAGGTCAAATTCGTCTGGTACAGTAAAATAGGCGTTGTTCAATACACCACGTGCATAGCTGTCATTGGCCCATACCTGTTCATCGGTAATGGGTCCTTCCGTAGTACTGCCATCCTGCAAAAAGTTCTTGCGGCAGCTCCACAATACCACCGGCAACAACAGCAGGTATAATTGACGTATGTTGATCACTTGTTTCATTGTTCATATTTTGGTTTGCCCGGCAATCATGTATATGCCACATGACTGACTGCAATCGTTTTTAAAAATTAACATTCAGTCCTGCCGTGAACGTGCGCAGATAAGGATAAGAAGAGCCATATCCTGCCGCCGGCATTTCAGGATCAAAAGGAAGATCTTTAATCTTGCTGAATGTTAACAGGTTAAATCCGCTGATATAGAACCTGCAACCTGTTATCCTGATCCTTTTTAAAGATGCAGCAGACAGGTTGTAGCCCAGCTCTGCTGTTTTTAAACGCAGGTAATCACCCGAACGCAGCCAGTACGTAGAACTCACCGTATTGTTTCCTCTATCGGCGATCGCCATACGCGGCCACAATGCATTGGTTTTATCCGAGGTCCAGCTATCGGGACTGAATTGATTGATATATCCTGTAGCCGATGTACCTGCATTGATCAGGTCATTGATCTGAATGGTACGTCCTTCCACGCCCTGGAACTGCAATGACAGGTCAAAATGATTCCAGGAAACAGTGGCACCAAATCCGTAATAAGAACGCGGCACATCGGAATAGTTGGTCATTACATAATCCAGGTTATCAATCACGCCATCATTGTTGATGTCTTTATACCTGATATCGCCCGGTTTTACTATACCTGAAAAACGTTGTACGGGTGCAGCATCAATCTCTGCCTGATTCTGGAATATGCCTTCGGCCAGCAGAAATCTCCGTACATAATCAGCGCCCTGCTGCACGCCGCCAATGGAATAACCCACCTGTTTCTGATAAGCAGGCAATCCCGCTTCTTCATTCAATGCCAGGATAGTGCTTTTAGCATAAGTATAATTGGCGTTGATGGCTACACGCATTTTACCGATGTTTTTTTCATAAGTAGCACCGGCTTCAAAGCCTCTGTACCGCGCTTTACCTGCATTGACATTCACAGTGCCTTGTCCCAGGATATTGGGTAACAGTGCACTGGTCAGCAGGTCTCTCCTTTCTTCACTGAAATAATCAAAAGACAATGACAGTGCCTGGCTGAACAAACGTGTGTCGAAACCAATGCTTGATTTAACCGCTTTTTCCCAGGTAAGGTCGGGATTGGCCAACTCCAGTTCGGAGGTATTTGATACGGCAGAATAACCTGTTCCGAAGAAGTATTGAGAGCCGCCACGGGTATAATAGTCCCTGTAGGCAAACCTGCGTGTGCTTACACCGCCATTACCCACCAGTCCTACCGAACCACGCAGTTTGAGGTAATCCAGGAAAGCCAGCTTACGCATGAATGATTCATCAGAAATGATCCATGCCGCAGATACTGCAGGGAACCAGCCAAATCTTTTGCCGGGAGCAAAGTTCTGGCTGCCACCATAAGTAGCTACCACATCAGCAAAATAGCGTTGTTTGTAATTGTAGGAAAGACGATTGGCATACGTGATGCTGGTATTGTCCAGTCTGCCGGGAGCAGCACTTACCGCAGTCTGGAAACGTGTGGTGAAATTGAAACCATGATCACTAAAATTGCGATCATAATCAAAACCGCCCCAGAATTCATTATTGCGTACATTACCACTGAAAGAAGTACTGCGGTAATTAAGCGGTGCTTTAGTGCCATAACGTGTATAACCGGTGCCAGCACTGTTCTGCTCATATACCTCATACGCCTGGTCAAAACCAGACTGGTACATACCGGTAATATCGTAAGTATAGAACACATTTGCCGATAACCCTTTTGTAATAAAGTCCAGTTTCTGCCGCACTTTTAAAGTAGCCAGCAGTGTGCGGTACAGATCCGTAATACTACCACCTTCGCTCAACATGGCAAGCGGATTGCTGCGGAACAAAGAACTGCCGCCATAAGAGCCATCTGCATTCTTAATCGGAAACGCATTGGACGGCGTGGTAAACACGGTTGTATTGAAACTGCCTGTACCAGAGCCGGGATAACGCAGGTTCTCTACCCTTCCGCCGATATCCAGTACCACATCCAGGTTCTTGTTGAGCCGCATATCAAGATTGGTGCGGAAATTATAACGTTTGTAATTGGCATTGGCCTTATACTTATCGTTGTATCCGCCTTTATATAAACCATCCTGGTTATAGTAGCTTAGCAAAGTAAAATACCGTGCAAAAGCATTACCACCACTAATGGTCATTACATAACGCTGTACCGGTGATCCTTTTTTGAAGAACATATCCGGCAGATTGTTGTTGGGATATTTGTACGGATCGCTGCCATTTTTATATGCATCCAGTGCTGCCTGGCTGTAGCGTGGCGCACTGCCATTGTTCTGCAATGCCTGATTGTACATCAGCGCATAGTTGTACGAATCCAATGGCTTTACCATATCAACCGGCGTTTGAACACCTCCCTGTACATCCAATGAGATTTTTGTAGTAGATGGACTGCCGCGACGTGTAGTTACATACAATACGCCATTGGCAGCATTCATGCCATACCATGATAAAGAAGCAGCATCTTTCAGTACGCTGATGCTTTCAATTTCATTCAGATCCATATTCACAAAATCACGCTCCACTCCATCTACCAGTACCAGTGGCTGCTGTCCGCTGTTGTATGATGAACGGCCACGTACCAGGAAGGTTGCATCATCAGTACCGGGTCTTGACCCTGTTTGCTGTACATATAAGCCGGGTATGCGGCCTGCCAGTGCATTATTGAGCGTAGACAAGGGTATCTGTGGCAGATTGGTTCCTTTTACACTGCTGATGGACGCAGACACTGCTCTCTTTTTTCTTACACCAAAAGGTATATATACATTATCGTCATCGCCCGCATCGATCAGGCTGGCAATCATTACAATGTCCACGCCGGTCAGTTCTACCGCCGGCTTCTGTAATGTATTGTATCCTTTCTTTTTGAAGATGAGCACATCGTTGGTATTGCAATCAATACTAAAACGGCCATCTGCACCGGTTGTAATGCCGGATGTTTTTTCCTGTACCAGTATTTCCACTCCTTCCAGTGGTTGCTTGTGCTGATCCAGCATACGCCCGGCAGCTGTTTGTGCCGCATTGGGATTTTGCGCTATGCCTGCCACTGACAACAATACCAGCAGCCATAGCAGAAAAGTATATTTATGTTGTACGTTCATTTCTTTTGTTTTGCTGTTTGTAATTCCTGCCGGATTGTATTACCAGCCTTCATTTTGCTTCAGAATATTCTTGCTTTTGTAGATCTCAATACGCGGAATGGGATAACGGTGCATATAGGATTTATACACCTTTTGCATATTGACAGGCAGTAACACCGGTGTATAGGTAAATGAACCGTTGGTATTGCGTACCACATTCATTCCATACATAGGTTTGGTGATCACTTCTGTACCAATATCCCAGCGCATAATATCATACCATCTGAAATCTTCAAAAGCCAGTTCCACAGCCCGCTCATGACGAATGGCGTCACGCATCTGGCTTTGAGAAAGCCCTGCGGGCAACGGCGGCATGTTTACACTGGTACGCTGGCGTATCAGGTTCACCGCACTGTATACACTGGCATCGGGACCGGCAGCTTCGTTCTGTGCTTCGGCATAATTCAGCAGTATCTCAGCATAACGGAAGAAAACAAAATTGATCAGGGCTGTACCCGCCACATTGCGGATATACACTTCGGGCCACATTTTACGGCAGTAATAGCGCGTAGCAGTATAAATAATATTGCTAGCTAAATAATCTTTACCTCCATCCCACATCTGCATATTTCTTCCCTGCCACGCAACGTTGTTGTACAGGATATTGGCATAAAAACGGGGGTCTCTGCCGGCATAAGGATTCTGTGGATCATAACCGGAAGTGGGATCCGTGATAGCTTTTCCCGTAGCCTGCATTTCATACATGTCCACATGGTTTTGCGTGGGATTGAGCGATCCCTGCGCACCACCTGAACCAGGTGACATTACAAAATCCAGCAACATACCATCTATGGCACGTGGTCCCCGCACCTTGATCATAATGTATTCAGGTGAGGTTGCCACATTCAATATATCTGCATAGGTAGATTGTAATGAATACTGGTTCATATCCATGACAGATTTTGCTGCCGCAGCAGCAGCCTGCCATTTGGCAAGATCATTCTCTGGGTTGTTCAGTTTGCTGGCAGCATACAGCAATACGCGTGAACGCAATGCCCTGCATGCACCCTGTGTAGCCCTTCCGAGGTTTGAGTTATCATAATCAGTGGGCAACATGCCATCTGCAGCATCCAGATCTTTGATAATGAAATCCACACACTCATTGTAAGTGTTCCGGGGAAAATCAATATTATCATTTACACCGTACACCTTATCCATGATGGGTACACCACCAAAACGCTTGATCAGTTCAAAGTAAAGGAAGGCACGAAGAAAATACATCTCCCCTTTGATCCTTGTGGGCGACTGGTTGGCATTCCAGGGCACATTGTCCATACGGGTCAGCATCATATTCGTAATACGGATACCACCGTAAGCGCGGTTCCATATATCGCCAATATCGTTCAGTGATTCACCACCTTTTTCATAATGGTCGTGATAGGTGCCGTTGGTGATGGTACGTACAGATACATCATTGTTACCAGACACGGCCTCATCTGCAAACTGGCCGGTTATACCACGGTGATCATTAAAACGGGCATATTCATCTACCAGATAATTATAGGCATTGTCTGCATATTTAGCCGCCAGTATGGGATCTTTAAATACCTGGTCTTCCGAAATATTTACACTAGGCGCACGGTCAAGGAATTTCTGACATGATGAAAGCAGGAAGAACGAAATAAAAAAATATGAAACACGAAGTAAGGAATGCGGGCACTCGTTTGACATTTCACTTTTCACAATTGACACCCCGCCTGTTAAAATATCTGAAGCAGGCCTTTCATTGGATGCTCCTTTCAGCAAACCTGATATATAATTAATACGTTTCATTGGCAACATTTTAGAATTGAACATTCACACCAAAATTGTAAATGCGGGATGTGGGGTAAATAGACTGCTTTGAAAAATCGGTGTTCGACAGGTTGATATTCTCAGGATCCAGGTACATTTTGAACTTTGTCCACGTATGCAGGTTCTGTCCTGACAGGTACACACGTATAGCAGCTATATTCATTGATCTTACCCAACGCTGTGGCAGGTTCCACGACAGTTCTGCGTTGCGTATTTTGAGATAAGAAGCATCCTGCAGTATGAAATCGTTCAACTGGTAGTTGATAAAGGTAGCACCGCGCGAGTGCAGTGCAGGCCATTTGGCAGTAGCTGCTGTTTGCGGTGTCCAGCGGTCCTGCATAAATTCGTACATCTGCTGGCCGTTGTTCTGTTCAGTCAGTATTACATCCGAACTTACATTGGCTACCCCCTGGAATAATACAGACAGTGAAACACCTTTCCACGATATGGATGGTGAAAAGCTATAGATGTATTCCGGTGTACGGGAATAACCAATGGGTACACGATCATTTACATCAATGATACCATTCTTGTCATAATCCAGGTATTTCAGATCGCCGGGTATTACCAACGAGCCCAGTGTGTTCACCGGTGAGGCATTGATATCATCTTTGGAAGCATAAAAACCGGTTGTTTTATAACCAAAGAACTGTCCTACCCTTTTACCTTCCTGTTTCTGGTAAGCAGGACTACCAGCCGGCTCATCACGGTTAATGATCTTGTTACGGGCAAATGACAACTGTGTGCCCAGTCCGTAAGTGATCTGTCCCAGTTTACCCTGGTAGTTCAACTCTATCTCATATCCTTTATTGTATACTTCACCAATATTCAGCGCAGGATATTTCTGGCCATACATAGCCAGACCAGAGGAGCGGTCGGTAAGAATGTTTTTTCTGCGCTCATCAAACAGGTCAACAGTAATACTCAGCGCTTTGTTGAAAAAACTGCCTTCAATACCGATATTGCGTTTGGTACCGGTTTCCCAGGTCACTTCAGGATTACCAAAAGATGATTGCACCACTACGTCATAAGTAACAGCAGAGGTAGGCAATCCAAACCGCACACCGTTACCGGGTTTGGAGTATGTAGCAACACTTCCGCCAGTTTGTACGCCATAGTTATCCAGGAACAGGAAACGCACATTGAGTTTATCATTTCCTACCAGGCCATAAGAACCACGCAGTTTCAGGTTATTGAGCCAGGGAACATTGGCCAGGAATTTTTCATTGCTCAGTGTCCAGCCTGCAGATACAGCGGGGAAGAACCCGTATTGTCTGCCGGGAGCAAAATTCTCTGAACCGTTGTAAGCAGCATTGAATTCAAGAAAATAACGTCTGTCGTAGTTATAGGTAATACGGCTTACCAGTCCCTGTGATGCTTTGGGCGGTGCATCCAGGCCACTTCCTTTGCTATTGATCAGTTGACGTACACCCAGCAACAGACCTGTAAATGCATGCGGACCAAACGTTCTGTCGTAATTAAAACCCGCCTGGATATTAGTACTGATCAAACCATCGTAAGAAGTGATCAGGCCACTCAGGGGTTCATCACGCGGGCGATCGGAAGACAGCGTAACTGCTTTGGTTTTACGATCTATTACATAGGCTGCCCAGTTGGCATTGCGACGGGTAATACCGGAAAAATAAGAATCGTAGCCAAATACCGTTTTGAATGAAAGTCCTTTGGTGATGCCGTCCAGTTTATAATTCAGGTTAAAAGTACTTTCCATGTTGTTGTTATCGTCATTGCGGGTACCCCACCTGGTGATCACAGCATAAGGGTTCCAGATATTGGTACCCACAGCAGGATTTTGTGCAATGCGTCCATCTGGCAGCGTCACCGGAAATGCAAAAGAAGGTGTCTGCAATATGCGCGAGATCATCGCTTCTACATTGTCGTACGAGAAAGAACCTGATCCGGACTGCAATCCTGATGGCTGATAACGTTTTTGTAAACGGCCACCCAGGCGTACACTGATCTGCAGGTTTTTGCTAAGAGTAAAATCTATGTTTGAACGGAAATTGTACCGTGTATAAGAAGGAGAAGTTCTGAAGCCGTAAGGTGATTCAAATTTTTTAAAGATACCATCTTCAAACAGGTACCCTACTGAAGCAAAATACTTCACCATTTTGGTACCACCGCTTACATTGATATTATGCTGGGTTTGCGGATATGTTTTGCGGGTGAGATAACCGAACCAGTTAATATCGGGATATCCCAGCGGATCAGAGCCATCTTTAAATTTCTGCAATTCATCAGCACCCCAGGTTTCAGCCAAACCATCATTGCGATTCGCTTCATTGATCAGCGAAGCATTGGTATAGGCATCCACTGCTTTTGGTATGCCGGTATAACGCTGCAAACTGATGTTGCCGCTATAGCTGATCCGCGGGCGACCTTCTTTACCAGCTTTGGTGGTGATCACAATAACACCATTGGCACCTTTAATACCAAATACGGCAGTAGAAGCTGCATCTTTCAATACAGTAATGGTCTCAATTTCATTGGGATCTATATCACCAAAACCAGAACGCTCTACTCCATCTACCACCACAATAGCAGCGCTGTTGTTGTAAGTAGCTGCTCCCCTGATGTTGATCAATGCCTCATTGGCACCCGGCTGACCACTGCGCTGTACGGCAGACAAACCGGTTAAACGTCCTACCAGGCTATTGGTAACATTGGAGTTGGGCGATTTCAATACTTCAGAACCATTTACGGTACTGATAGCTCCTGTTAAGGTTGCTTTTTTCTGGGTACCATACCCCACTACCACTACCTGGTCAAGTCCCTGACTTTCTTCAGACAACACAATGGTTACAAATGCTTCTTTGCCTACTGCTTTCTTCACGGTTTTGTACCCTACCATTGATACTTCCAGTATTGCATTGTCATCAGGCGCCTCAATAGTAAACTCGCCTTTGTTATTGGTTTGTGTGTATTTACCGGTGCCGGACACAGACACCGATGCACCCGGCAACGGGTGATTCTTTTGGTCTGTTACAACACCTTTGATCAGTATACGTACCGGTATGGCAGGCATATTACCCGGCATGGCCGTGATATTCTTCCTGACTTCCAGTATGATCGTTTTTTTGAAAACAGTATAGGCAAGCGGCTGATCCCTGAATATTTCCTTCAGTACATCGTTCAGTTGCACGCGGTTGGCCGTAATGGTAACGGGCACCGTCTGATGCAACATTTCATCAGTATACAGGAAGCTGAACCCGGTTTGCTGCTCAATAGACCGGAAGATCTTTTCCAGCGGAGCAGCACGTTCAGACAGGGATACCTGCTGTGCCTTCACATCTGCATGCGCATGCAGACAGGCTACAAACAGTAAAAGGGCCATGATTTTCATCACCAACACAAATTTGTAAGAGGATGAGAAAAAGAGTCTTGCTGCCTTTTTAAGAATAGAACCTGTTCTTTCGGCAAGAGCAATCAAATACATATATTTGTCAATGTTTATCCGGTACGGACTTGCGTCCGTACGGAGGGTTATCTGATAAATAATCACGCGATGATTGTAGGTTAGTTTAGCCCAAAACATTCCCGGATTTCGCCCGCCAGCGGAATCCGTTTTTTATTTTAAGGCCAGCGTAGTAAGCAGTAGTTTTTTACTTCATTGGCATTTTTTTTAGCATGAGCAATCAGTTGTTTTATTGGTTGATGTAAAAAGTGAATTACTTCTATGAGTATTGTTTGATGGTTTTATGGTCATCAATCATAACAGTCAAACCATACAACCATAGAACAATTCATCATTGTATTATACATCTGCACATTCGCAAATAAACCCATCTGCACATCATCTCGCTCCTGCTTTCACCACTATCTTATTGCCTTCTATATCAAAATGCATGGTGCGGGTAAGTTCCAGCATCTTCACTACTTCCGATACCGGTACATTGCGCGCAATAACACCATTAAAGTGTTGGTTCACCGGGTATCCTTCATATACCACCTCTATATTATACCAGCGTGCCACTTGTCGCATTACATTTTCTATATTCATTTTCCTGAACCGGAACAATCCTTCTTTCCATGCCACTACATCTTCCACGTCTACTGTCTGTACCTGTATTGGTGCTGTGTTGCCTGATACAACAGCAGCCTGCTGACCAGGTTTCAGTATAACATTGCTCTGTGTCAATGGCCGGGCCACCCTTACTGAGCCTTCCAGCAAAGTGGTATTTACCGCCGCTTCATCCTTATAGGCGTTGATATTGAAATGTGTTCCCAGTACTGTAATCTCTGCATCGCCGGTTGCCGGATCACCCAGCGTGGTTTGTTTATTCACTTTTACATGAAAAGGCATCGCAGCATTTTTGGCTACCTCAAAATAGGCCTCGCCATAGATCTCTACCTGCCGCTCATGTCCTGTAAATGCGGTGGGGAAACGGATACCGGAAGCTGCATTCAACCACACTTTTGTACCATCTGACAATACCAACTGATACTGCCCGCCGCGTGGCACCGACAATGTATGCCAGGCTATTTCTGCATTACTGACATTGCCCGAAGTTTTGTATGTTAGCTGACCACTATCCTGTTTTACCACCTGCAGGTGTTGCTGACTGCGCAGTGTGCCGTTCTGTACATCATCCAGCACAATGCGTGAACCGTCGGGCATGGTCAGTACCGCTTTGTCTGAACCGGGTTGTATATCCTGTACTTCTTTTTGCGGTGCAATTGCTACCGGTTGGGGTGCCGGTTTCAGCCACCAGTATGCCGCAGTGGTTATACATAATAATATGACTGCCGCCACTGCCACGCGCGGCCACAGGCGGCGCACAACAGCAGGTTCCGGTTGCTGACGATGCTGCTGTACATAATACAGCATACGTGATTCCAGTTCCTGTTCGTTGCTGGCAAATGATGAGGGGATATTCACCGGCTCATCCTGGGGGGTATTGTACCAGTCTGCCAGCTCTTTTTCTTCTGCCGGCGTAATGGTATTGTTCAGCAGTTTTTCTGCTAACTCCCAGTATCTTTTATCTGAATGTTCCAATAGTATAAAGGTTGTCTATACCATTAGTCAACTGAGAAAAGACAATCCCTTAGTGGGGTGAAAGATTTTTTTTGAAGAGAAGGCGGAGGTCGGAAGTATGAGGTTTGAAAAGTCGGGAAGACAGGAAGAAAGATGCCCGCAAAGCCGCTGAGACGCTATGTAGTATTTGCTCGTGGCCAGCAGCTCCAAGCTCATCCCAGATTTCGTCTTACATTTTGTGCAGCTTTCAGATATCTCATTTCGCCTTATCATTCGTTATGTTGTTACTTTCCTCATGGCTCATTCGATATGGCGGGTCGCTGGTGAGAGGTACAAGTTTGAAAAGTCGGGAAGACCAGAGGCGGGTGTTAAACGTTCAGCAATGGGCGTTGTTCAACTTACAATTTACAACCTATCACAAAAGCAATCACCGCATATGAACCCAGATTCATTTTCAGATGGCGGGTGGCGCGTGCAAGATGTGCTTCTACTGTTTTTTCGGAGATATCAAGTGTGGCAGCTATTTCTTTTTGAGACAAGCCTTTTTCACGGCTCAGTTTAAATACCAGTCTGCATTTTTCAGGTAATTCTGCTACCAGTTTTTGCAGGCGTTCGCGCAGTTCTTCAAACTGCAGCCATTGTTCGGTAGACACATCAGCCTCAGGTGTATGAATAGCTGCATGTTGGGCATATTTCAGTTGCTGGTTTCTTTTTGCCAGCACATTCAGTACTTTATATTTTACTGCCGCGGCCAGGTAAGTACCCAGTGAAGCTGTAATATTCAATCCGGTTTTCCTGTTCCACAGATCGAGAAAAACATCCTGTACCACCTCTTCCGCTTCTGCCAGGTGTTGTAATTTGTGAGCAGCTACGGCGAACATTTTTTTCCAGTAACGACGGTAAATTTCAGTGAAGGCCTCGTTGTCGCTTGCTTTCAGCAGGTTCAGTAATGAGTTGTCATCCAGGTGTGTATAAGCGATCATAAGCAGGCAATCAGATAATAAACAGAGTCCTTAGATGCTTCAAAGTAACAAAAAAATAATAAAAAACACCTGGCCGCTTATCATAGCGTTCACAGACACCACCAAAGGCATCTTTTTGGAAGGATATTATTCACACTAAGACATTAACAATCAACATTACAAAAAATATTTAAATTTATGTAGTCAACTACGTATATTTATACAATAATTAGTATTTATGAACATATTCAATGAATCGGGTGCCCTGGCTGTTTCTACCCGCCTGCAAAGATTGAGCGATCAGTTCCGGAAAGATGGTCAATTGATCTATAAGGCCAACAATATTGATTTTGAACCAAAATGGTTCCCTGTTATCTATGCACTTCATCGCTATCCTACGCTAAGCATTGTAGAACTGGCAGAAGAGATCGGCTATTCTCACCCCTCTACCATCAGTTTGCTGAAAGAACTGGAAAAAGAAAAATTCATCCGCTCATTTAAAGATAAAAAGGATGAGCGCAAACGCATGGTTAAACTAGCTCCCAAAGCCGAAGAACTGATCGTTCGTATGCAGCCCGTATGGGAAAAGATCAAACAAACTATCGAAGAGATCACCAATACTACCAATAACCTGATGCAGGCACTGGACGAAACGGAGTACCAGTTACAGAAGGAAGGTTTTTTTAAACGCTATCAACGCATTGCCGAACAGGAAACGACTGATGCCATTAAAGTGGTGGACTATTCTCCCGAATATGCCAAAGCGTTTTATGACCTGAACATTGCCTGGATCTCTGCTGCGTATGAAGTGGAAGAAGAAGATAAAAAGATATTATCAGACCCCGATAAATACATACTGCAAAAAGGAGGTGTTATCATCATTGCATTGTACAACGGTACTCCGGTTGGCACCTGCGCACTGATCAAAACAGAAGCAGGTGTATATGAAATGTCCAAAATGACAGTGGCAGCCGAAATGCGTGGCAAGAATGCCGGCAAAATACTGGGCAATGCCATTATTGAAAAAGGACGTTCGCTGGGTGCAGATAAGATCCAGTTGTTTTCCAACAGGAAGGGTTCTGCAGTAGCTATTCAATTGTATAAAAAACTGGGTTTTATAGAGATACCCCTGGAAGGTCAGGCCTATAAAAGAGCTGATATCAAAATGGAACTGGTGCTTAATAAAAAAGCGGCAACAACGGCTGAACATTAAAAAACTGTAGTTTTCATTTGATGTAAATCAGAAATTCTCCGGCCTTGTAGTTAAAAAAAGAGATTTACTGTTATATAGTTGCATTCTTACCTCCGGTTAAACAGCGTGCTGCTTTTTGCACACGCTGTTTTTTATTTTCCTGCACACCAGTACTTTACCTCAACCTGTTATCCGATTCACTACTACCATAAAAAAAGCGATCCCTTGCGGGACCGCCCTTTTGCTTTACTCTCTCTCTGAAATCTTTGGTTTTTCATTTCATACTCCGTCGCAACTATTATGAGCGCTTGATCACCTTGAGTATTTCCTGGTTACTAAGCCTGATGAAGTAAACGCCGTTCTGGTATTTGCCCAGGTTGAATAGCTGGCTGGAGCCGGTAATTTTTATCACTTCCAGCAACTTACCACCTTCATCATACACATGTGCTTCTGTGCCTACCAGTTTGCTATCTCCCACCACTACGGTTACCAGGCCCTGTGTGGGGTTAGGATATACCAGTGAAGCCGTTCTGTCTTTTACATCGTAGGTAAGACGTACAATGCCTGAGTATTTAAAGTTGCCATCTATATCTACCTGTTTCAGGCGATAGTACATTACCTTACTGTTCAGCTTATCTATATTGTAATCAGTATACTGGTAGGTACTGCCCGCTGCAACGTTACCCCGTGAGGCAACAACGCCGATACCGGTAAAGTTCACTCCGTCAAATGAACGTTCTACCCTGAATTCTTTGCTGTTTTGTTCGCTGGCAGTAGCCCAGTCCAGTATATTGTTTTTGTTGTGTGTGCTACCGTTAAAATACAACCAGGTTACCGGCAATGCTGTACCGATGTAGACCGACTTCACTTCACCGGGACGTAACACTTCCGTATTGCCCACACTGTCAGTAGCCAGTACAAAAAAGTAATAACGATTACCGGGTTTGCTGCTGAAGGTGGTATCGGTACGTGTAATACCCGAACGCACTATCTGGTAATTGATACCATCGGTAGATACATACAATGTATAGTAATTCAATCCGCTGCCATTGACATCATCTGTACCGCCCCAGCTTAATGCAACCGTATTGGTAACATTAGCCGGCATTGAATTCAGATGACTTACCGGTGCTACCGCATCAATGGTATTGCGGGTAATATTGGTGGGTATAGTATCGTTGGAATCAAATACGATATTAGCTGTTGCCAGTATACTGTCCAGTGTGCGTGCAGTACTGACAGGTTTGATACTGAAGTTTACAAAACCATGTCCGGATGTAAGCTTTGCTGTATCCTGCAGCAATAAAAATCCTTTTAACGGATCAGAAGGCGGTAACAGTGTTACCGGATCAATGGACTGGAACTCCCAGAATGCCTGATTCTTCAGCACATCATATCCTGCCGTCATATCTACATACAATCCCAGTGAATCACGGCAATCGAGACGTTGATAGGCAGAAGCTGTTCCCGGTGCAATGGTAAATGTAAGACTGTTAAATCCGAAAGTGCCCAGCTGGAAGGAAGCCGGATCCATTTTTTCATGGAACGGCAACACTACTTTTACATATTTGGCCGGAGCACTGGCTGATTTGTCATTTTCAAACAGGATGGTGTAAGGCAAACGATCATTCACGCTTACCCATCGTTTATCGGGCATACCATCAGGACCAATAATTTCATTCGGATCAAAAGACGCTACCACATGCGTAGAACCATTTTGTCCGCCACCACCACCGGGACCATTCCGTTGCGGACCATTGGGATCATTGTTCTGCGGACAATCCTGTTTGGGCCTCAGGCGTTCTCCGTTCTCAATACGCTGCCTGATCCTGTCCCACTTCTCCTGGTTCTCCTGCGTCCAGCCTTCTCCATGTTGTACTTTTTTGGTATACCACCAACTGCTGGTAGTACGCACTCCACTGGTAAACAAAGGAATCTCTGCAGCTTCGCCATGTTCTGCTATAGAGCGACCGGTCAATGCTTTTACCATTTCATTGGTAAGGCCGTAAATAGCCAACCCACCGCCAACACCTACCAATACAGCACCAGAGGTAGTAGCTGTTACCGCTGCACCTGCCGACCCCAGGCTGGCAGTAAGTCCCTGACCAGCCATCAAACCATTGGCTGTATAACCAGCAGTAGTGATACCCAAACCGGTAGATAAAGAACCGCTGCCAAGACTGATGATACCGTCTACACGTTGTCCGTTTGAATAAGAGTCCCAGTTAGAACCCAGATCACGCGCTGTATTGGCTGTACTGATAGCATTGGGGATAGTCAGCAGTACACTTAACCCGGTATTGGTAACCACTTTTGCTACATTCTGTAGTCCGTTGGTGACCATCCCGTATTCCTGCAATATAGATGTGATGTCTGCACTGTTGCCCAGCAGCCCAGAGTTGTACAGTATCCATTGCCAGATGTTCTGTGGCGGATCTACTGTGGTGGGCGGCGGCGGACAATCCTGCAGCCCCAGTATATCAATACCATTTGCCGGATTATTGTGTACATACTGATACATGGCCATGCCATCACCATAGCCTAAAGGATCACGCTGATTAAAAACACCATTCACCGGTGAATAATCACGATAGTGAAAACGGTAGTTACCGCTGGCGCTGTCGTACAACTGGCCGGTGAAACCAAAACGATTTCCTGACACCGGTGTATTGAGCACATTTCCGGAAGCATCATATATTACCGGTTTTCCAAACGCATCATATTGGTATCTTTCTGCCAGGTTGCCGGCAATATCCGTAATGGCTTCTATGGAATAATGATCATCCGCATGGTAGTAATAGACATTGCTGTTTTTTTCCAATAGTACCGGCGACATAAAATCGGCAAAAACCGTACGCGCAGCAAGCGTGCCTGCTCCATTGCGTTCCTCTATCTGCGATAAACCACTGAAAGTATAATTGTATACCGTACCGTTAGACACTTTCTGTACCCTTCTGCCTACGGCATCATACAGGTACGTAAGTACATTAGAAGGCGAAGAAGAATCTTTCAGCAAACGGCCTTCCGCATCGTATTTTTTATAGAACAAACCATCGTAGGTCAGGTTACCATTATTGTCGTACGTAAAACTGATGTTACGACCGCCGGAAACACCGGTCAACTGGTTCAGGTTGTTGACTGTATAGCTACTGCTGACCCCATTCAACACAGTATTGGTCCTGTTGCCCTGTGCATCGTATTGATAACTGTTATCAGTGCTGCCCAGCTTGTGTGTTTTTAAACGATAGCCGTTGTCGTAAGTAAACTGTTCTGAAAAAGCGGGGTTCAACCTGGTAATAGCAGTTTTATTTCTTTCCTTGTCGTAGGCAAATGAAGATTGCTGTATAGCACCAGCGGCAGTAGAAAGACTGCTGAGCCTGTTGGCAAAATCGTATTGCAGGCTGGTGTTCACACCATTACCATAAGCTTTTGAAGTTACCTGGTTGGAATTATTATACTGGTAAGTAACTACCGGCTGGTTGTTCTTCACAATGCTGGTAAGGCGATTACGCATATCGTAGTTCTGTGTTACCACCGTATTATCAGGATAGATCGTAGTTTGTGTGCGGCCCTGTACATTGTAAGTGTACCGTACGGTCAATCCCGCAAAGGTTTCAGATACAACTCTGTCCTTGGCATCATATTCAAATGTTACCGTACCGGCATTGTTGGTAGCTGTCAGCAAGCGCCCTGCTGCATCGTACGTATAGGCAAATACATTACCATCAGGTAGTGTTTTTGAAGTAAGCCGGCTAAGCGCATCATACTGGAAAGTGATCACCGAACCATCTGTAAGTCTTTTAGCAGTTACATTGCTCTTTTTATCGTAGGTAAGCTGGATATATCTGCCATCCGGGTAAGTGACCGTACTCATCCGGTTCAGGTTATCGTAGGTATAGCTGGTAATATTGTTGTTGGCATCTTTTACCTGTGAAATATTTCCCTCTCCGTCATAATCAACCGTCATTACATCGCCATTATTGCCGGTATAGGTTTTCATCCTGTTCAGATCATCATACGTATAGCTGCGGGTAAAACCATTACGATCTGTAATGGCAGTAACATTACCATTCTTATCATACGCCACAGAAGCAGAATTACCCAATGGATCGGTAGCTTTCGTCAGGCGGTTCAGGTTGTCCCATGTAAGAGCTGTTACAGCGCCGGAAGCATTGGTAATTGAAGTGATGTTATTATTGCCATCATAGGTATAAGCGCCCAGCGTACCGGTAGCGTCCTGTGCACTGATGATCCTGTTCAGGTTATCATAACTGCAGGATATCTGTTCGCCGGTTGGCAAACTGATACCGGTAATATTACCGTTGGCATCGTAAGACAGCGTCATGCTGTTATTCAGTTCATCCCGGAAGCCACTGAAACGGTTGCGTGTGTCGTAAGAAAATGTTTTGGCATATCCCAGCGGGTTGGTAATACCGGTAAGGTTATCCATGGCATTATAGGAGAAACGACGTTGCGCACCAGCAGGATCCGTAAGTTTTACGATCCTGTTAGAGGCATCATATCCCAGGTTGAATATTTCACTGTTCTTATTGGAAAAACTAACCGGGTTACCTTCTGCATCGTAAGAGAAACGGATAGCATCGTTCAACGGGTCTGTTACTTTTTTTACGCGGTCAAGAAAATCATATTCCGCTGTATAGGTATTATTGCGTCCATTGGTAAGCGACAACAGATTGCCCCGGGCATCATGTGTAAACGTGGTGTGGTAACCATTGGGACCATTAACAGCAGACAGGTTTCCGTAAGCATCATAATCGTAGGTATAAGTAAGCCCTTTGGCATCTGTAGAGGAAATAATATCCCCGTTTATATTGTACATGGCTGTATATACATTGTTTCCCGGCTCCGTAAACTGTGTAATATTTCCTTTGGCATCGTATGTAATGGTATACACATTACCTTTGGGATCTGTATAACCGGTAAGCTTACTGAAATCTGCACTGTATGTATATTTCTTCAGTTGCCCCAGCGGATCCTTTACAGTCAGCAAATTGCCCCGGGCATCATATGTATAGGCATATACCTGTCCGTTCGCATCGGTTTCTTTTATCTTATTTCCATTATCATCAAACTCGAACTTTTTACTGAAACCACAACAGTTGCCGGAAACAGCCGCCAGCCAGAAACGGTTACCGGCATTTTTATATTCATATTTTGTTACCTGGTTCTGTCCTTCATTCATGTGTTCTGTTACATAGGAAATATGGGTAGTGGTATCGTACGAAAAACTGATACGCTTGTTACAACCGATCACTTCACTTACTGAAAGATCGTTGTAGTATATCACATCAATAACATTGCTGTTTTTATCGGTCACCGTTTTCACCGGCCCGTTCACCAGGTAGGTATACAGGTTGGTGCCGCCCAGCGGATCGGTCACTTTGGTCAGGTGACCAGCTTCATCGTATGTATAGTTGTACACACGTGCCGGAGAGGCAGTGGCATCGGTTGCAGTAGTTAACCGGCCATTGGTGTAGGCAAATAAAACAGATTGTCCTGCCTTGCTGGTGATGGAGGTCAGCAGCGAATCAGTATAGTTAAATGTAAAGTAATTGCCATTGGGTTCTTCCATCCGGGTAATGCGGCGGTGAACCGCATTATCGAAATAATATTTTGTACCATCCTTTTCTGTGAGCAACAGTTTAGAAGGCTGATATGCAGTAAGGATATTGAAAAAACCGGGTGGTGATTTAAAAGCTCCGCCACTCACAGCCTCATAAGTATCTTCACGACCATCGCCCCACAGAATGGTCTTTGCACCTGCAGAATCATTACGATAGCGGATGTGATAGGCAAACAACCAGCCTTTACCGAACCCTTCGTTTATATCGTAATTATAACTGCTATAAAAGAAGGAAACACTGATGGTGAAACTGCGGGCAGGAATGCGGATATCCGTACGTGGCAAAAACAGGTTGCCGCTATAGGTATTCACTTCCACTCCCATCGGCCCTCTTTTATTGGGGGTATTCAGGTTCTGGGCTGCCAGTTGCAGGGTTGCAACAGTGCCTGCAAGCAGCAGTAACAGCCGGGCAATTACAGTATTCATATTGATTCGCTTCATCATTGTTAAATATGTTTTCATTGCTGGCTATTTCAGGTTAAAGTGCACAATGGTATGAGCAGGAATATCAACTGGCGTGCGTGCATAGATGGTGATGGTACCACTGGCTCCTGCCCGTATAATACCCGGAGGACCGCCCGGTTCAGACAGTTCCAGGTACAGGGATGTGCTGCCATTGCTCAATGCTGCCTGCGACAATGCCAGGATCACACCTTTATCATTGTACAGTGTTCTTACCTGTGCGGGCACATCCACATTGGTAGGATTGTTGTAATTGAGCTGGATCACAAAAGGCCATCCTGCAAACACTTTTTCAGGTATCACTATTTCTGTTACCAGTTGCGAATTCAGACCACTGGCTGCTCCCGGATCACAACCCGGACCACTACCATCGCCACTACCGGAGTTGACACCTCCACCGGTAATAAGACCACCGTTATTGGCACTGACAATGGAGAAGCCCCCAGGCAGTATCGCTACGGTAGCATCGGGTTTGGTCAACACCACATCATATACACCCAGTGCTTTGTTCTGCAGGTTAAAGGTGGCATACACTGTAGTACTGTTGGTATAGTATACTGCCGATGCAGTGATGGCTGAACTTCCGTTACGCAACTGTGCTGTCATACCGGGAGCGAACAGCGAGCCATTTATTTTAACAGTTACATTACCGGTATTGCCGCCCGAAGCAGATTGTACGGACAGAACAGCAAACGGCAGTACAGTTGCTTTTAGGGTAATGTTCTGTGTAGACGGATTGGCAGACACACAGCGGATATGGATGTAATACAATGTATCTGTTACGGAAGTCATAACTATCTGCTGATTGCCGGCATTAGCTGTTTCAAATTTGTAATCAAATTTTGCAGCCGATGGCACATAACCGGCCCCGATGTACAACTCGTTCCGCATGGTCAGTGAATCACTGGTCTTCAGTGTTACCAGTATAGTAGAGCCCAGTAAGGATGCAGGCACACGCAGTTTGTAATAACGGGCTGTACTGGAAAGTGTGTTGATCTCTGCTGTTTCCAGTACCAGTTCTTTCACTTTCACATAAATACTGCCTGCAGATATGCCGGTGTTATTATTCTTGTCACTTTCCACAATATTGTTCTGCAGATCGGTACGTACCAGTAACCTGTATGCTCCTTCCGTCACCTGTGTTACCAGCGGCTGCTGGGTAAGTGTTTCGTTGCCCAGCGGCGCAATATTGATGGTTTTATTCCGGATACCGATCAGTACGGCTGTAGAATCCAGCACATCATTGTGCGATAGATAAATACCATCTGCTGATACACCGGAAGCAGTATTGGGAGCATTGTTGCGCACGGTCCATTGCAGGGTATTGATGGTATAACCCAGGTACACTGTATCGGGCATAGTAATATTTTCTACCAGCAGATCAGCAGGTGCGGGAGCATATATCGTGATGTAACGGAAGGCCAGGTTGTTGGTATCATTGCTTTCTGCCACATTGCCGGATGCATTCACTTTAGAGATCAGGATATAATTGCCCGGCTGTACTGTCAATGCCAGTGTAGCAGTTACCGTATCGTTATATGACTGGCCCGGTTGCAATGCACCGCTACGGTTTTTAGCAGCCAGCTTGATATCGCCGCTGTTACCCGGAATAAAGTCGGTAGACAACCACAGTTCATTGCTCCAGGTTTCCGGATAGGTAACACCCGCTCCTTTATTGACAACTATATGTACTACCGTAAGTGGCTGACCAATGGCTGCAGTTGCCGGTGCTACAATAATTGTATCTGTAAGATCAGGCAATACAGGCTGTATAACATGGATCTTTTTAGCCACACCACCGGCAGTACGTACCAGGTTGGTGTTATTGTTCTTCGCTATTTCTGCCAGGATATAATTGTCATTGTCTGTTTTAACAAACACATAATAATCGCCGGTTGGTATATTAGGCACCACTGCACTGCGGGTATCTGTGTATGATTGCTCCCTGTTCAGTCGTGTATTCTCATTGAAGCGCGTTGCCAGTATTGCATTGTTGTTGAACACAGAATCCGGGGAGAACCATACTGCATCGTACCACGAACTTGAGTAGACAGCGCTACCCGGATTATAACCGGTGTTTTTCACTGTCCAGGTCATTTTATAATTCCTGGCAACGGTAGCGGTATCCGGTGCGGTTACAGTGGTTACAACATGATCTACATACGTATTCACCAGTGTTCGCTGTACGGCGCTGCTGAGATTATTAGCTGCATTACTGCCTTCATATACACCGCCATCAGCATTGGCACGGAGGAAGAAATATACCGGCATACTATTGCCGTTGGGGAAACAATTGTTCATGGACGGTGTAAATGGCAGTGAAATATTGAATGAATCCGTATAGGTGCTGCCTGTTGCCAGCACATCATTATGCTGACGAATACCTGCCAGGAAGCTGTTACTGTAGCTGAACGTATTGCTGCAACTGATATACAGGCTGTCTGTCCAGGTACCGTTGGCAGTACCTGCGCCGTTATTCGCTACAGTGTATTTTACCATACCGGGTATCCAGGTAAATACAGAATCGGGCAGCATCAACGAAGTCACTGTCAGATCAACCGGGGTAGCAGTGCTGATACTTATAGCTGTACCTGTGCTGACATTGTTATTACTATTGCTTTCCTTAAATGTGCTATCATAATTGGTCCACACATAGAAATAGCGGGTACCGGATGTTGCAGGCGGCAAAACATAGTTGAAAGTATGTGTTACCGGCGTTCCTGCAGCAAGGTTTTCGGTAAAGGACTGTATAGCTACTACCTGTGCCGAACCATCAAATACTGAAGAAGTGCTTATATACAATCTATCATTGCGCAACTGGTTGAATACAGCCCCGGCGCCATTGTTCTGTACATTGTAAGTAACAGCAACCGGTTGACCGCCTGTGCCGGTAGCCGGTGCACTGATAGCACTCACTACCACATCAGGACGTTGAATGGTCAGCGGCAATGCGCTTCTTCCTGTTTGCAACGTACCGGGATATTCATATACTGTTTTATTGGCGTTGGCCGCTACATACACATAGTAGTTACCGGCAGGCAGGTTGGCAGGAATAACAAAGTTCAATGTTTGCGGATAGCTTCCACCCGGTTTAATAATGTTGCCGGTATTAATATTCAGTGAAGCGGCATCTGTTCCTGCAGGCGCACAGATCGTTGCCGGCGAACCGTCAACACTAACACCGCTATTCTGTATACCACGCGATACTTCTCCCATATAAATGGCATTGGCAATATTCAATCCACCGGCATCAGTGCTCAGGTACACTTTATCTGTCCAGTAGCTGGAACCATAGCTGATGCTATCTTTAAATAAGATGCCGGAACTGCATGTTCCTGCGGAGAGATAGTAATGTCCTTTATTTTTTTCCAGGTTATCATTTACACCTGTATTTACAATATTCCAGTTCAGACCAATAGGCTGTGTAGTACTGGCTGTAGTAACCGGAACAGTTAAACCACTTACGGTTAATTTAGGCGTAGGTGTAAGGAATACCTGCAACTGGTTACTGCCGGTATTGTTATTGGCCAGTGCACCTTCGTACAGCATATTGCCTGCATTGGTGATCACATAGATAAAGAAATCGCCATAAATAAAGTTCGGTACCACTACCTGTACATTGCGTGTATAGGAACTATCCGGCTGCAACTGTGTATTTACCGCAATGGTAGCATCTGCTGCACCAGGATAATAAGTACCGTTTGCTTTGGCCAGCTTTAACTGGGTAGCATTATTGATATTGAAGAACGGACTGGAAGATATGTAGATCTTATCCTGCCAGTTGCTGCCCGCTGGTGTCAGCACGCCATAGTTTTTTACCCTGTATGCCACATTGATGGTACTACCGGAGAAAGTACTGGCTGGTGTAAACACCGTATCTACCCGGAGGTCAGGTGTAGGCGATAATGTTACCGCCAATGCATTTGCTGCACGCGCCGTATCATTACTGTACGTCATCTGCAAGGGTGCGTTGTTGCCCGCAGGATAATTGGTGATCACGTATGCATACAACGGCTGACTATAATTAACCGGCAACGTGAAGTTGATCGAATTATCATAATGCTGTCCGCTGTCCAGCGCACTCACATTTGTTTTGGTGCCTACCAGCAACGGTCTTACCGGGAAATCCAGTTGATTCCATGAAGAAGCTCCTACGGCAGGTGGCATGGTGAAATTAGGTACCGTATCGAATGACAGGAATACCGCATCTGTCCAGCTTTGGTGGGTAGTAGTATTGCCTGGGCCATTATTGGTTACACGCCAGTTGATGGCAATGGTTTGTCCGGAGAATGCAGATGCAGGCAACTGTACATTGCTTACCATCAGGTCGGGCAATGGTCTCAAACGGAACAACTGTACAGGACCATCTGTTTGCAGACAGGCGTTCTTAGCAACTATTTTCCATTTATAGGTTTTGTTATAACCCAGTGCACCATTGGGTATTGCAAAAGACACATTGGCAAGATCAGCCACAAACGGTACAGAAGGCTGTGCTGTTGCAGAATCCCAGATGTATACATCATAGGTCAGGGCATTGCTGCCAGGTATCCATGAAAGGTTCAGCGGCAACTGCAATCCTGTTTCTCCGCCGGCCGGCAACATATTGGAAGCTGCACCCGGCTGTACGGGTGTTTGTACATGTACAATCAATGTATCATTGGCACTGGCAGCACCACACGGACCAGTAGCCGATACCAGTAAAGTATAAGTACCGGGTGTTGGCCAGGTAATGGTAGCTGTATTGGTTACTGAAGAATAAGTAGTGCCATTGGAAAGTCTCCATGAGTAGGTCACACCCACAACCTGGTTAATGCTGTAGGTAACCGTTTGACCGGGACATACATATGGTGCACCGGCAATGGAGGTCAGTTCTGCAACGCGGATACAGAAGCTGCGGTTTACATTGGGGGCAGCCAGGTAATTGGTGTCACCAGCCTGTTTGACCTGTATAGTAACCTGCCCTACTCCTGTAAAAGTAAGCTGGTTGCCCGCCAGTGTAGCAGGACCGGATACCAGGTTATAACTTACCGGCAAACCGGATGATGCGGTTGCATTCAGCAGTAAGGAACCATTTTCCAGTGCCTGGTCTGCTATAGCAGGCAGATTGATGGTTTGTGCTGCTTTATTGATCACGAAAGTCCGGTACACAACCACTGCTGTATCATAGGTATTATCACCCGGCTGTGTAGCCCTGATCGTTACTGTACCGCTGTTGGTAATAGTATAATAGTTTCCGGCCATAGAACCCGGTCCGGTGATGAGAGTGTAAGACACAGGCAGACCGGATGACGTGGTAGCCTGTAACGCAAATGCAGTGTCGCCGTATGTTTTATTGGCAATTACCGGGAAGGTAATGGTTTGCGCTACAGAAGCCGTTCCGAAAACAATGCTGTTAGACACAGGCCCCTGTCCGCAATCATTGTGGTAAACGGCCGTATAGGAACCAGCATCTGCAGCATAATAAGATGCGGCACTGGCACCAGCTATCAATATACCATTCCGGTACCACCGGTAATCGGTTACTCCTGCAGGGGCTGTGGATGAAACCTGCAGCCAGCGGCCATTGTTTACAATAGTGGGCGCCGTTGCCGGTGCAGGTGGTTTTACTACTACAAACAATCCTCTAACTACCTCTCCGCAGGCATTCATAGCTTTTAGTTGCAGGCTATACAATCCAGATGTGGCCCAGTTTACAATGGCTGTATCTCCGCTTGTTGCAAGCGTTCCTCCACCACTTAATACCCAGCTATATGTTACGCCCGGTTCAACAAAACTCGGAGAATATTTATACGCACCTGTGCCCAGGCAAGCCTGATCGGCCCCGGTAACAGTAACTGTATTTTGTGGAGCTGTAATAAACCGGATCGTTTGTGTATTAACACTGGTATCGGGAGGAAGATTACCAACAATCCTGATCTTATAATCTTTATTAGGTTGCAGCGCCGTAGAGTAGAACAGGATAGAATCTGTAGCAGCGCTGGTATATTTTGAACCAAATGTGGGGTTCCAGGAGGTACTGAAATTACCCAATGTATCAGAGATCTCAATCCGCATCTGGTTGCCAGCTGTCATTGCAGTATCAGCAGTATAATGTACATAAAATGCTGAATTGAGACAGCGGATAGTATCCATTGCATTGATGCTGACAACGGGTTTTCGTACCGGTTTAAAAGACAGTGTAAGTGGTCCATAACCAGTGAGTGGTGTGGCAGAAATCACAGTACCCTTTGCAATGTTTCCGGTATAGCCTCCTGATGACCATGATCTCCACTGGCTTCCGTTCCACCCTGCCACCTGCATTAAATCATACTGGTAAGCCGCTCCACTCCGGGCGCTGTCATAGCTAAGTGTTACCTGCACATTGGTGGTGCCGTTGTTTCTTACAAGCGTCCAGTATTCTTTTGCTGATATTCCGCCAAATCCCGGCTCATGCAAAGCAGTGTCGTACCCTTCGCGGCCGGGACTATGATGAAAATATTCTGCCGTAAATTCATCCGTATTACTGGCGGGTGCTGAAATGCTTATGGGACCATAATTGTCACCTCCATAATCAAATTCATATTTTCCTACAGGGAAAGTAAATGGCTGGCTGCCAATTTTCTTCATCGGGCCGTTTATAAAGCCCCTGTTGTTTGCAGGATCACGGGTTACAGTGGCGCCATTGTTCAAAATGAGCAGGTTTCCACTGGTGGTATTTATTTTATTGCTGCCATTGTCAAATACAAGGCTGTTATTTATTTGCACACTGTGGTCCAGCCTTGTTTCGGCACCGGATTCCAGAAACAAATTATCAATTACAATGGGATGATCACCCAACTGCCTGGTATTAGGGTTAAAAGTTCCTCCTACCAGTGTTAAATTATGGATATTGACCTGGCCATCGCTCGCTTGTACATTAAAATCACCCTGCACTTTTAACGGCCTTCCATCACCCAGTCCTACAGAAATATCTGCCGATGAATTATTGATTATTGTAAGGTTACCCTGTACATAATCATAATAGGGAGAAGCATTGCTCAGGTAATGCTGTCCGTAATTACTATTGTTGGTAATGGTAAGATTACCATAAAAATTATTGAAGCTATAGGAAACACGATCCTCGCGATCATAGCTATCGCTGAAAACAGTATTACCGGAAAAAGAATTGTTCTGGAAAGAAGTTTCGCCGTCAAAATTGCGCAGACTGAACTGGCCCTCTATATAGGTATTCTTCACATCAGCACCATGAATACCGCTTGCCAGGATGTTACCGCCATTGTACAGATTGGCATTATCCAGTTGTAATGTACGGGTGATGGTTAAATCGTAATTATCCAGCTCCAGGTCTGACCCACCGTACATAACAAGGCCGCCAATGAAAGTATTCCGTTGCAACACCGGTCCATTGTTATAATCATTCGATGAAGGAATGGTCACTTTTGTACAACCGGTAGGCACACCTGCAGGTGTCCAGTTATCCGGATCATCCCAGTTGCTGCTGTTATTGCCGTTCCACTGTTTTTCATCGGTCACTGTACAACCGTCCAGGTCACAGGAAGCCGTGATCTGTGCAATGGTACCACACTGTGGTCCGTTGTACTCTATCTGGTAGGCAAGTCCGGTTTGCAGGTAGCGGCATAAAAAAGGTACTGAGCACAATGACAGTTGGGAGTTTTCCCGTATACGCACCACATCATCCGTATCTTCCTGGTTCTCTACTACCAATGTGTTGTTCAGTTCAGACAAAGAAGACAGATCCCACATATACTCCATCTGTATTGTACCATGGATACGGGTTATATTCTGCAATCCGTTGAGGCTTGTCAGGTTCATGAACTTCAGTTCAAGGCTTCCGTAATCAATATCCGTAATGTGGCTTAACTGTGAAATATCAGTCAACGGTGCATTGATCAATGAAATGCCCCCCGCACAGGACATAAGATTTTCCAGACCATGTAGCGTAGTAATGTTGGGACAATTGATCAATGCAAAATTGCCCATACTGGTTACATTGCTGAAATCCTCCACGTTGGAAAGTGCCACATCAATCAGCAATACGCTCCACATATCATAATCCTCCAGGTTATTCAGTAACCCGTCCAGACTCTGCAGATTGGGTAGCTGATTTAACACCAACCCTTTTAATGATGTAAGATTGGTAAGCCCCAGCGAGGTGATCACTGCATTATTCTGTACAGACAGATAATACCCGATACGTGTAATATTATTCAGCGCCGACAGATCGGGCACTGCTGTATGATAGATATTCAGGTCTTCAGTGATCTCTGTGATCTGTTTTAAAGAATCCAGACGTGTAATAGCCGGACTGGCATTCTCACCTTCAATGGTAATTCTGCGTACAATATGACAATCCGGGTATAGTATGGGAAAACTGTCAATTTCAGACTGACGCGTTAGTGTAATATCGTCGCAGGAAGCAGTAGTATTGAATACACGTGCATTGGTTGTAGCTGCTGCTGAAGGCATGCGATACAGGAAAAGGTTTTCCGGTTTGATAACACTACGCCCTGAACGTGCATTGCTTTTGACATGCACTGTCCAGGGAAGTTTCTGTTTTACCAGGTTCATCGGTTTACGCGGTCGCTGTGCAGGTGCTGCAGGCTGCCGCAACTGTTTGTTGACCACCGGCGGTCTGGATGTTGGTTTTGCCCCTTTTACAGGCAACCACTCCACCTTCAGCGGCACTCTTTTTTCTATAGGCTTTCTTTGTTGCGCTGTTACAGTCAGTTGACTGCATACCAACAGTAGAACCAGGCAATAAAAAAACTTATGCATCAGTTAGTATTTTTGGTATTCTTTTTAATTGGCAACAGGTAATACAAGGTCATCTGCAGTATTCACTGCAGCAATCCGCAACCTGCATTACTCGTATTGACCTCGCAGGTTTTCCAGATCGGATTTTAAGATGGTTCTTGACGGGACTGGAGATGAGGATGTAAATTTTGTATTTAGCGGCAACGTAAGAAATACTCAATTTGTAGTAGGAGAAGTACTTACCCGGTAACCGGAAATGTTCTGCCATGCCTCCGGCAGCGATGGAACAACAAACATTTAAAAATGATTATCAATCAATTAACATCAACAACATTCATTCAATTCCTGTATTTCCGTTATATATAAGTGCAACTGTTTTACATAAACCGCAAACTATTATTTAATTTGACGCTGATTATCAATGTACAGAAACACTGTATAACCGGTATTGTTATATTAAACCCATTAACCTACTGACCATGATCAAAAAAATACTTATTGCAGCATTATTGCTGGTATTACTTACACAGTGTAATAAAGAAAAAGAAGCAAGCATCAACGTTACAGATATTTACCAGACAGATATGTCTGGTACTCTTATGGCTGGTTCTTTTTCAGATAATCAGTGGAAAAGCATGTCTTTTTCAGAGGATGAAAAAAAACTTTTTTCAATATTTGACACCGTTGATCTGGCGGGCACCAAACTGCCTTCTATCCAGCAGGTATATTACGGTTATCCTAATCCTTTTACCAACAACTTTAACCTGCCCGTATTACTTACCGAGCCTCTTGATGACGACCTGGTAGTAAAATATGTAGTAGTAGATGATAAAATGAAAGTAATGCAGAAAGGCTGTACACGTATTTATGTATCAGGAACGGTTATCAACTTTTTAATCAATACACAATTCAGACCGGGGAATTACAGGGTTTATTTTACCTACAGCGCCGAAGGCAATCCTGACTTCTTTACAAGCTGGGGCAATCTTCAAAAATCAAAGTACTAAAGAAACTTCACCACAGATCTGCCGTTTTTTTACAGCGTATCCTACATGAGTAAATAATGCCGCAAAATGTATCCGCGCACTGCATAATCCGCTGCTATACATACTGGCAGCGGATTTGCACCATTGCGGCATAACACCATTATTTACCTTAATACTTAGTTTATGATCATAGAAAACAATCAATACCCTGTAGTGATACAGGCGTATCAGCCTTCGGGCGCTTCCGATCTGTTTGTGGCAGAACAGGTTATATATAACCAGGCAGAAGCCGATAGTTTTACTTCACGCTATACCGGTTTGCTGATCAAAGCACGTAAGCCTTATGACAGTGAATTGAATACCACCATTGATTACACTACCACACAGCGCAGGCGTTCGGGCAGCGCAGCCTGGCTATTACTGCTGGTACTGGTGCTGGTAGCATTGGTGGTGGCAGGGTTTACTACCGGATGGATACAACGCAATACCGGTATCACACTTCAATAACCCTGAGAAGTCAGCGTGGTAGTTTTGCAATGATATCATTGACCGTACCCAACTCGCCGATACGTGGAAAAATGTGCCGGATGCTGTGTTCATGTGCTGCAGCAATACGATCGGTCATGGCATCAGTGGCAAAGGCAATATTGTATCCACGTTCGCTGGCAGCACGTGCCGTACCCTCTACACCTATACTGGTGGAAATACCGCCCAGCACAATCTGCGTTATTACCCGCTCCTGCAACTGCTGATGCAATGCAGTATCATAAAAAGCATTCCAGTTCTTTTTGGTGATCCGTATATCATCCGGCTGTGTCTGTATCTCAGGTACGATGTCCGTAAATCCAATTACAGGCATTACTACTTTTGCAACGGTCTGCGCCACCGGATTTTTCGGAACAGAAGATGACTCTACTCTTGTTTTTGTCCAGGGCGCTCCTACCGGGTTTACATTCACGATCACTACCGGTAGTTTTGCCTGGCGAAATCCCGCCAGTAATGCTGCAGCTTTTGCCAGCACCTCTTTTACAGGATGTGCTGTATCTCCTTTGGCAATGCCTTTCTGCAGGTCTATTAATACCAATGCCGTGTTTTTGTCAATACCTGTTATCATAAAGATTGTTTTAACGGATAGCGATCTAGCAGGATCAAGAATTATTTTCTAAATTATGCAATAAAAATATCCCGTTTACAAACCAGATGTTAAGCTGCTATTGTTTGCTGCGCTAAAACAACAAAAGCCCGGAACCATGCAGGTATCCGGGCTTTCGCATAATAATAAGACTTCCGCTATTGTACCACCAATCGTTTGGTTACCCGTTGTTGCTGACCGGTAATCTGCACCATATATAAACCGGCAGCCAGATGATGAGCAATTGTCATCAGTCCCTGTCCTCTTTTTTCCAGCAGCAATTTACCGCTGATATCCCTTACAGTAACAGTAGCGGGTTCATTACCGGTAACCGCTGTTACATCCACATAAAATTGAGTACCGCTCGCCGGATTGGGAAATACACGGATGGTATTGGCCTGTACTGCATCCTGTTCACTGGCTGTACCACTCAACACACCTGTTGTTACAGACGATGGTGCAGTAACAGGATTCACCAGTTTCCACATAGCACTATACCAGCCGTTTTGCACATTGCTGTATTGTGCATAGCCTGTCAGTCCTTCAAGATGGATCCATTCACTGGTTTGCCAGCGGTTCTGGATATAGCTCCATCCGTCTGTTGCAGTGGCCAGTGTCCACATGGCGCTGTACCAGCCAGGTGTAATAGTTCCGCATTGTACAGCCCCTGTCTGGTTTTCTACATGCATATAATTGCCCGTACTCCGGTTTTTCAGCATTACATAACCGCTGCCAGCATCTACCACGGCCCACTGGTATAATGTATTGCTGCCAGGATTGGTACCATATTTTACCTGCCCGTTGCCACCATCATACAGGTACGAAGAAGACTGCCACCTGTTCACGATCTGGTAATACGTTACACCGGCTGAAGGTACCGTAATGGTGCAGGTCGCAGTTTTATTGCCATCCTGCGTTGTAACAGTGATCACGGCAGTACCAGCGGCAACAGCCGTTACAAGCCCGCTGTTATTCACTGTTGCAACTGCGGTGTTGCCAGAACTCCAGCTCACTGTTTTATTACTGGCATTGGAGGGCGATACCGTAGCGGTCAGTTGTTGCGTAGCACCTGTATTGACCGTGGCCGTTGCAGGACTTACTGCAACGCCGGTTACAGCTATTGGTGTTCCGGGATTGGTATCATACCAGGTATTGTTCTGGTACCAGCCGTTCTTATTTCTCGTCAGATCGGCTGTCTGGTTGGTACCATCATTGAAAATAAGATTGGTAGAAGTGATATTGGTAAATGTATAACCATACCAGCCATTACCTTCTGAGGTCATATTTACACCGGGCCAGGTACCATCTGCCAGTATACCCGATGGCTGTGCAGCCCACCAGTATATTTTTATACCTGTTCCCCAGTTGGAGGGCTTGTAAAAATGTACCGTGAAAGTGGGTGCCGCATTCACTGTAACAGTAGCAGTGGCTGTTTTACCCTGATCTGCTGTTGTAGCAGTGATCACCGCAGTTCCCGGTGCTACCGCAGTTACCAGTCCGTTAGCATTCACTGTGGCTACGGCTGTGTTACCGGAACTCCACGTTACGCTGCTGTTCGTAGCGTTGGAAGGTGATACGGTAGCGGTCAGTTGCGTGGTTAGCCCCGCATTAACGGCAACGCTGGTTGGTGAAACACTTACTCCGGTTACCGGTACTACCGGTACATTGGCATTGGTCAATACAATGTACTGAAAGGCGGTGAGTGACTGACCGGCACCCGATGTCAATGTTATATTTGCTCCCGTATAGGCGTCTTTATATGTGCCTGCCAGTGCCGAAGGGATGGTATAGCTGCTGGTACCATTGCGCAGGTTGGCTATTACCACTACTTTTTCTGTGCCGTTTATTTTGGTGAAAGCACATACATTGTTATCAGAATAATTAGTCATGGAGCCCCGGCGGATGGCAGCACTGCTATTTCTGAAATTGAGCACTTTTTTGAAATCTGCCGATGCTGATGGATTGGTATTCCAGTTGATCTTAACACTTTGATACGGCCAGGGAATGGTCTGGTTAAAATCAGTTTCCTGTCCGCTGGTTAAAAAAGGAACACCGCGCATATAGGCAGATATCATGAAATTAACCACTACACCATTGTGACCGCTAAAAACCTGTAGCGCCGTATTATCGCCTTCCACATCGTGATTGGAAGTATACCGCACTACCTGCTGACTACCGGTGGCATAGGTATATTCTGTATTGGTAGTGGTTTGCAATTGTGATACAGACAAACCATTTTGCGCTATTTTCTGAATAGCATCATAATACCATTTGTCGCCAAAGTTCATATCAAAACCCGCCTGAAAATTTTCCAGCCGGTCGCCTTCTGCAAACATAAGCAGCTTGTGTGTAGTGATACCACGCAGGTTATTGATGGTATTTGTCCAGAAAGAGAGCGGTGGATTATTGGCAAAATCGCAACGATAGCCATCAATATTGGCAGCAAAGATCCAGTAGCGCATGGCATCTACCAGGGCTGCCATCATAGCCGTATTGCTGAAATCAAGTCCGGCAATATCGCCAAACTGTTGCCCGGTCACAACATTGGTGAGCGGCTGAATAACGTTGTTCACTCGTTTATACCAATCAGGGTGTTGGGTAATCCATGGATGATCCCATGATGTACCATTGACGGCAAAATCCAGTATCACCGCCATGCCCCTGTTATGCGCGCCATCTACCAGCGTACGCAGATCGGTCAATGTACCATATTCTGTGGCAACACCTTTGAAGTCCTTGATACAATACGGAGATGCTGAGCTGCGGGAATCGGTACCATGCGGATAAATAGGCATCAGGTAAATAACGTTGATGCCCAGTGCCTGTATGGAATCCAGCCGGGCTGTTACACCTGCCAGGTTGCCTGCCGCACTGAATGGCCGGATATGCGCCTGGTACATATTTACATCCCTTGTATCCGGCACACCGGTAAAGGGCGTTCCATACTGTGCAGGATCCTGTGCCATGGCATTGTGTGTGAGCAATACAAAGCAGCAGAGTGCTTGCAATACAACAAAAAGGAGCTTTCTGCCCCGTTGAGGGGCAATAACAGGTAGTGTTCTTTTCATATATGCAGGTTTTAAATCGTTAGCTTTTTTTATGCTGAACGCGGAATACAAAACATCCTGGATAATATGCAACGACACAATTCAACAGCAAACCTGCGTTCAGCGTTATGCATCTTTCATTGAGCACAAGAAAGCTGGCAGGCGAGAACACCCGCCAGGTATAAAACGAACGCTTATTGAAGCGTAAAAAGACTATTCATAAAGGCAGGGTTTAAGTATCAAGGTACAAGGGTCTCTACATCAACAACATACTGCGGAGTTAAAATTTTTCTGTTTTACTTACCTAAACCCGGTAAGACTAAAGAACCACCATGCTTCACCAAAAGGTATCTTCTATCCTCCATCCCACACCTCCAACCAACCAACTCACCATTCACCACTCATCCCCTCACATCTTCAACACCCTCCATTCATAAGGCTGTAAAGAAATATTTCCTGTAAACGGTACTGCGGTGCCGGTGAAAGCATCTTTCCAGTTAACTGTACCCAGTGCCGCAGGCACGGTGTAATTAGCAGTATTGTTTCTCATATTGGCGATGATCAGCACCTGGTCGCTGCCTTGTGTTCGGGTAAATGCACACACATCCGCATTGCTGTATATGGTCAGTTGACCACGACGAACGGTGACATTACTATTATAAAAACCGATCAGTTTTTTATATACAGCAGTAATATCGGCATTCAGTGTCCAGTTGATGGTAGTACTGTTATTGAAGTAATTGAGCTTTACCGGGCAACCCACTTCCTGCCCATTGTAGATCATAGGTGCAGCATTCATAAAAGCTGATACCGTAAAAGCTGCCAGCGATCCCTGTTTGCCACCCAGCAGATCAAGCGGCGTACCATCGCTGTTATCTACATCATGATTACTGATATAGCGTACTACCCTGCTGGCTGTATTGCTGTTGGTATATTCAGCATTGTTCACCGAATCAATGGTACGCACCGATCCGTTCTTTGCATATACATTGTTCACCATATTGTAGTAAAAACCCATTCCGTACATCATCTGGAAACCTGCAGCAAAATGATCCCTGCGTGTTCCTTCGGCCAGTAACAGTAATTTATGCGTAGAAATATTGCGTAAGGAATCAATGGCCTGTTTCCAGAAATCTGCCGGTACAAAATCTGCCGCATCACACCGGTAGCCGTCAATATTGGCTTTGTATACCCAGTACTGCATGGCTTTGATCATGGCTTTGCGCATGTCTGCATTCTGGTAATTCAGTTGTGCCACATCATTCCAGCCTGTGCCCGGTGGACTGATAATATTGCCTGCTCCATCCTGCTGGTACCAGCTTTTATTGGCTATCCAGCTATTGTCCCACGCAGTATGATTGGCAACCCAATCCATCATTACAGACATGTGTCTGTCGTGAGCAGCAGCTACCAGTGCCCGAAGATCTTCCAGCGTACCAAATTCCGAACTTACGCTGGTATAATCTTTTACGCAATAGGGCGAGTTCACTGATTTAACGGTGCCCACCGGATATACAGGCATCAGGTACAATACATTTACGCCCAGCGCCTGTATAGAATCCAGCCTGTTCTGTACACCTTTCAAATTAGCCTGTGTGCTGAAGGCACGGATGTTTACCTGGTATACTACAGCATCCTGTGCATCGGGCACTCCGGCATATGGCGTTCCGTATTGCACCCTGCTGCTATCAACAGGCAGTACGGGTGGCTCTACATTACCACTGTCTTTTTTGCTACAGGAAAAAAGCAACCAGCTTAATAATATCGTAAGCATATACTTCATATATAACTGCAATCGATGCATTAATTTTTCTTCAAAATATAGGTGTACTTGCCGGGCACATGCAGATCGAGGGTAATACTATAATTACCATCTGAAGGCACCGTTAAATTGTTCAGACCAGCTGTATACCCCAGGAAAGGATTGTCTGCATACTTCAGGTTACCACTGTTGTCAACACCAAAATCAAGCGCCCAGGCATTGTTGGCCCTGAATTTAAAAGAGCCATTCTGCTTCATATTCGCGGTTACCTTCCATACCTGGTTGGTTTCATCATAGCTTAATTGTGTATCGGTATCCCAGCTACCAGGAGTGGCATCGCCCAGTATTCCCCAGGTAGTTCTGGTAGCCGTCCATGTGTTGGTGTTCATGTTAGCAGTTAAGTAATAATAACCACCATCCGGTACCGACAGACCGGCTGCCGCTCCATCAGTATTAAAAGTACCGCTGCCGCCATCACCATAGTTAGTATGATTCCAGTCTGGTGCGTTGGTATATTTGAAATAATGAATACCACTGCCTGCCATGTATACATACCCTTCGTACAGACCTGCACGACCTTCAACCGGTGCCAGTTGTGGCGCTGTGGCAGGGCTCCATCCCTGATAATCGCCCGGCACATATAGCGAAAGCGCGTAAGAGGTGATCTTTGGTACCGTTACATTGGTGTATACCGATGTCATGGTAGATGCCGCACCATTGAACTGTGGTACATCTGCTTTTACCCGGGCAATAATATTGTTGGCAGCACCGGGCGCCACACCCATCGCATTCAGCAGATTGTTCAGGTCTTTGCCTGTAAATGCATAGCGCAGGATGTTGTTGCCAATGGTCAACGATCTTGCATTGGCCCATGCACCGGAAGTGTCTGTAGCCAGTTGCAGCGTATAGGTCACAATGGCCTCTTTACCATAATCTGCGGCCGACCAGGAAAATACAATGACTGTATCATTTTCTGTAGCCGGCGTTAGTACTACAGCAGTAGAGGATACAGTCAGTGCATTGGTTTTAAAAACACCGTTCTGGAGATTCAGTTGTTCTCCTTCTTTTTTGCAGGCCACAACTAGCACTGCTATGAGCAATAAGGTATAATGAATGATGATTCGCATACAATCGTGTTTTACAGGATGAATAATCAGTAACCGGTATTTTGCTGAAGATTGGGATTGGCAATGATCTCAGCTGCCGGTATAGGGAACAATGCGTAATGCGCATCTACACCCGTACCATTTTTCACACCTCCTTTCCAGGGCCATAGATAAGTACTGCCGGTGAACTGTCCGTAGCGGATCAGATCTGTTCTGCGAAATCCTTCCCAATACAGTTCACGCATCCTTTCATTCAGAATATCGCTCAGGGTAATGGACAAAAGATTGCCACTGCTATTACCGTATGCTCTTATTCGTAACAGGTTGATGTATTGCAATGCAGTAGCGGTGCTGCCACCTGTACCGCCCCGCAATACAGATTCAGCATATATCAGGTACATCTCTGCCAGCCTGAATAACGGGAAATCAATGCTGCATAATACCCCATTGGGTGATGGCGGTGTTGCTCCGCCTGAAGTAAGATTATTGAACTTGTATACAGCAATACCGTCATTAAAGGTCAGCACATCGTTTACCTCCAGGTTACCCGGACCAAACAATGCACGTTTATCAGCATTACCGCTGTAATCACCAAACACCTGTGGCAATGTTTTAACACTGCGATTGCCCAGCCATCCGCCACCTGGAATACCGTACGCCTGGTTATCGGCAGGATTGGTTCCGTGTGCAGAACAGGTAAGAAAGGTTGTACCGCCATAGTTCTGTGAATTGATAGCATCATACGCAACAGGCAATATCACTTCTTTATTGTTCTGATCATTATCACTCATGAACAAGGTTTTATAACCTTCTTTCAACTCATAACCCGCACCGATCACTTTACCTGCATAGCTAATGGCGTCGGTATAGCGGTCTGTTCCGGTATATACTTTTGCATTCAGGTACAGCCGTGCCAGCAATGCCCATGCAGCAGCCTGATCAACTCTTGCATATTCGTTATTGCGCGGAGTTACCAGGTCGCCATCAATAGCTTTTAATTCTGATTCCACATAGGTGAACAGATCCGCTCTTTTAATCTGTTTGGGAATATACTTACCGATAGGATCCGCCTCTGTTACAAACGGTGGATTGCCGAACAGGTCCATCAGCACCCAGTACTGAAACGCACGCAGGAAACGTGCTTCCGCCCGGAAATGTTTTATTTCCGTTGCATCAGCACTTTTAAAACCACGGGCTGCCACTTTATCGTCGGCAGATTCGCGGATAAATTCATTACACACCGTGATCTGGTATAAGCTTCTTGCATACGTGGCATTGATCAGCACATTAGAAGACGCCCAGTTGATATTGTGAAAACTCTGCAGGTTGGCATCGTTCCATGCGCAAACCGCTTCGTCAGTGGTCAGTTCCTGCATATTCCACCAGGCACGCAGAAAGTCGGTAGTACCTGCATCTGTAATACCTGCTATGTTAACGTCTGAGTTCCCTACGCCCGTACTGCTTACCAGCGAATAGGAACCGTATACCTTTGCCAGTACCTGTTTGTAACCAGCCATTGTGCTGTATTGTTTGTCGGATGTATTGGCATTTAAAGGTTGCAGGTTAAGATCTTTATGACAACCGGTCAATATCACCGCCGTTGTCAGCAGTACAATCATGCCGGTTGTATAGATGAGATATCGTTTCATAATGGCTTTTTTAATGATGATTAGAATTGTACATTGGCGCCCAGTACAAAAGTTCGCGGACGTGGATAGATCACGTTATCAATACCTCCATAGATCTCCGGATCAAGACCCGTATATTTCGTTACTGTAAAAACGTTCTGGCAATTGAAGGATACACGCAATCCTACTTTCTCATGCATGATCTTTCCGAAATTGTACGAAAGACCTACATTATCCATTTTCAGGAACGATGCATTCTGCACATAATAATCACTCTGGCTTTGACTGTTGATAAACCCGGTGTTGTAAATATCATTCAAACTATTGGCCAGGTAACCCAGCGGGTTCAGCACATTTGATCTTACTGATCCGGTGGCCAGTCCGTTGTACATATAGTTGCCGATATTAGCACGCAGCACGGTATTGGCCGACCATTTGCCATAGGTAAACTGTGTAGAAAAGCCCAACAGGAATTTAGGTGCCGGCGATTTATAACGATACAGGTCTTTCTGGTTAATAATACCATCACCGTTTACATCAGCATATACACCTTCTACCGGTCTGCCTTTAAAATATTGCTGATGATATACATAGAACGAATTGGCCTGGTAGCCTACAGAGTTGATCTGGATAACACCATTGCCTGTTAATGTACCGGGATAGGTAGAGTCTTTGGTAGCAGTAAGATTGGTGATCTTATTCTGGTTATAGGCAGCATTAAAACCTACTTCCCATGAATAGCGTTTATTTTTAATCACAGTTGCTTCAATGCTCAGTTCCACTCCTTTATTCTCTACATTACCTACGTTGGTAAGAATGGTACTGCTGAAATTAGAACCCGCAGGGATAGGAATGGTATTCAGCAGGTCTTTGGTTTTTTTGAAATAAAAATCAAGACTGGCATTAACACGATGATCCAGCACGCTGATATCCAAACCGGCATTATAGGTAGCAGTTTGCTCCCATTTAATACCGGCGTCATACGCAGCAGGTGTACCCATAGAATACCATGTATTGCCAAACAACACCTGAGATCCGCTACCACTTAATGAGTAGATCGACTGGTATGGGTAATTGTAAATACCATCCTGGTTACCGGTCACTCCATAGCTTAAACGCAGTTTCAGTTCAGACAAAGCAGCTACATTCTGTAGAAATGCTTCCTGCCCCACCTGCCAGGTAAACGCTACAGACGGGAACAAACCCCAGCGGGTATCAGGTGCAAAACGAGATGATCCGTCTGTACGGAGAGAAGCTGCTAATATGTATTTGCTGTTGAGCGTATAGATCAAACGGCCATAATATGAGATCAATGTATTCTCAGGCTTGTCCATCGGGAACAGTGGCTTACTACCGGGAATGGTATCACCATTGGCTCTGAAACTGGCATAGTTGTAATTGGTAGACAGATTATTGTAGTAACCATACCCCGCCGTTACATTGATATTACTTTTGATCGATTCAAAGTCTTTTACATAATTCAGGTAAAACTCTGCCACCTTATTGTTGACCTGGTTGCGGTATTTATTCCGCTGACCGCCATCCAGGAAATTCTGTGCTGCATACGCCGGTACATTGATGTTGCCTTCTCCTCGGGCAATATCATACCCCAGGTTCAGGTTGGCGTGCAGTTCAGGCAGAAAATGAAATTTATAATCAAACTGTACATTACCATAGCTTCTTACCACATCACTATTGTTGTGATACAGTTCCAGCAATGCCACCGGGTTGCGGGGTGCCAGTTTATTCAGCGTTGTGCTGCCTGCATCTACGGAAGCCCATTCAAAATAATTACCATAAGGTGAACTGGCATGTACCGGTTGTGTAGGATCAAAGTAGGCTGCAGAACTGATTGCAGCCTGGTTGGCAAACCGTGCTTTGCTATACGCGCCTTTCAGGTTAATATCAATTTTCAGATGATCTTTCAGTAAGCGCGGTGTAAGTGCAATGGCACCCGAAAAACGTTGCAGCCTGTCTGTGCGCAATATGCCCTGCTGGTTCAGGTAGCCGGTTGACACCCTGAAGGGAATGTTTTTGATAGCACCAGCCACACTCAGGTTATTGTCAGTACTGATAGCAGTCTGGTAGATCTCATCCTGCCAGTCGGTATTGGCATTACCCAGCAGTGATTTATAGGTATGTATATTGTCGAATGTGCCGCCGCCCAGCGAGTCTACGTATCTGCGGAAACTGTTGGCAGACTGTACATTCATCTTTTTAGCAAGGGTTGCGGCAGATACCTGTGTACTGAAATTGAACACTGGTTTTCCGCTGGTACCTTTTTTGGTAGTGATCAGGATCACACCATTGGAAGCACGGGAACCATAAATGGCAGTAGCCGCTGCATCTTTCAGAATAGAGAAGGAGGCAATATCATTCGGATTGATAAGACTTAGTGAATTGGAAGCACCGTAAATGTTGTTACCACTCAGCGGCAATCCATCTACCACAATCAATGGATCATTACTGGCATTCAGTGAAGCACCACCACGGATGCGGATCACACTGCCCGCTCCGGGCGAACCGCCGTTGGAAGTAATGGATACACCGGCCACTTTACCCGCAATGAGTTGTTCCGGTGTAGTAATAGCACCCTGTTGAAAATCCTTTGCGCTGACAGAAGCTACAGATCCTGTAAGCTCTTTTCGCTTTAATGCACCATAACCAATCACCACCACGTCATTCATCATATTACCGGAGGTTTTTAATACGATCTGCAGACGAGCCTGCACCGGTACTTTTACCGGATCGTATCCTACCACAGAAAATTCAATCATGGCACCGGCAGGCGCACTTATCGAAAATTCGCCATTGGACCCTGTAACCGTACCGCGCGTGGTACCTGCAATTTTTATAGAAACAAGTTCAATGGGTTCGCCCTTTTCATTTTTTACAGTTCCGGTTACCTGAACATCGGGCGACTGCGCTTGTGCAGCAAGCAGGCCTATGCAGCTAACGCATAGCAGCAATAGTAGTCTGGGAGCAGTTAATACATTCATATATGACAAGTTGTAATGGATACATCGTTAATTCATCCACCAGGATGCACATTGACTTCAATAAGTTACTTCTATCTTCTCCGGATCATTGTTCAGCATGATATACTTCACAGCTACAGTGTTGGGTTGTACAAATGATACATTATCTATCATCATTGTTTGTTTATCTGCAACACCTACTGTTTTTCCGTTTACACGAAATATATTCTCCGAAAAGCCATGCAGCACCAATTGTATATGGTTAAATTTTGAAACAGCATTTCCTGTTATCTTATCCAGTGTAATATTCTTGTTGCCCGGATCAAACCGGATATTCCGCCGGTAAAAAGATCCTTGCTCATACGCATAGGTTTCACCATCATCCTCGTAATACACAAAATGGTTGGCGGCATCACCACAATAAACATGAAGACTGAGCGTATCTGAAGGTCTTTCTTTTACTGACTGTACCAACGACTGCATGGGTATAATGCTGCCCGCTTTTACATACACCGGTAACAGATCAGTGGTCAGTTCAATGATCTTTTCACGATTGCCCTGTTCTATACTGTCTGTATACAGGTTGTACCATGTAGCTGCAGGGAAATAGATCTTTGAAAATTTAGCATCACCAGGCTGTGGTATTACCATAAAAGATTGTCCGAACAGGAACTGGTTCTGGTACTCCGGTTTATAAATATTATTATCACTGGTATAATCAATGGCCAGTGATCGTACCACAGGTAAGCCATTCTGTGTGGATTCATAAAAAGAAGCATACAGGTACGGCAGTAAACGGTACCGCAGGTTTACATACCTGCGTACTATTTCCAGTACATCTTCGCCAAAAGTCCAGGGCTCTGCCGCTTTGGTATTGAGTGCGGCATGGTTTCTGAAATACGGCACAAAAGCGCCCAGTTGCATCCAGCGTGTATACAGGCTTACAGAAGGATTGCCGGTAAAACCACCGATATCCATACCTGTAAATGGAACACCACTCAGTCCCAGACTACTCAGCAATCTTACACCGGCCAGCATGTGATCGTCTTCTGCACGGTTATCGCCTGTCCACAAAGCAGTGTAGCGCTGTAAGCCCGCGTAACCGGAACGGGTAAGAATGAATGGCCTTTTCTGCAAGGCTTCGCGTGTACCCTCGTAGCTGGAACGTGCCATCTGTAAACCAAACACATTGTGCGCTTTCAGATGCGTAGTAGGATGACCATCATAATTGAACAATACATTGGAAGGCATTTTCTGTCCCCACGTAGCAATCTCATTCATATCATTCCAGATACCTGCCACACCGGTACTGGTATAGGCAGTTACCTGTTGTTTCCACCAGTTACGTCCCCGGGTGCTGGTAAAATCCGGAAAATGACACCAGCCCGGCCATACTTCACCGGTATAGGGTTGCCCATCGGCATATTTCAAAAAAATATCTTCTTTCAGCCCGCTTTCATAGGCTGTATAATTTTTTTCTACTTTAATACCCGGATCAACGATCAACGTGGTTTTAAATCCCATTTTGTCCAGCCTGCTGATCATACCGGCCGGGTCAGGAAAGCGTTCTTTATTCCATGTAAAAAGTTTGTAAGCATCCATGTAATGAATGTCGAGTGTAATGCCATCGGCAGGGATCTTTTTTTCGCGCAATGTCTGTGCAATACGCAGCACCTCTGTTTCGGGGTAATAGGAATACCGGTTCTGCTGGTAACCAAGACTCCACAATGGCGGCAGTTTCATTCTGCCGGTAAGATCAGTATAGGAGCGGATGATGCCGGCAACAGAACTGTTGCTGATAAAATAATAATTCATTTCACCGCCCCTGGCGCCAAAAGATGCAAACCGGTTGTTGCTGGCACCAAAGTTGAAATCTGACTGAAAGCTGTTATCAAAAAAGATAGCATATTGCAATCCATGGTGAATACCGATATAAAAAGGAATGGTTGAGTACAACGGATCCTGTGCCACGCTATAGCCATACACGTCGGTATTCCAGTTGGTATAACCATTGCCCCTGCGATCAAGATTGCCGGTCTTCTCCCCCAGCCCGATAAATCGCTCGCCTTCCTGCATGTGTTTGTAGGTGGTTACTTCCGTTCCGATCCAGGAGGTGCCCAATCCCGGTTCATCCTGGTTGATGAGCCGATCATCTGTTGTATAAAAGCTGATGGAAAACGGCGTTCTGGTAATTCGCACTTTCAGAGAATCAGTTCTGAAACGGATATCGTCTTTCGTTTGCTCCCATATCACTTTACCGGGTTGCGGCGTTGCGATCACGGCATACGAAAAATCATCAGCGAACGGTTTATCCGACATCCTGACCCGTATCACTGAGGGACTATACACCTGCACCCGTACCCGGGCATTAGCTGTTACTATATCCAGTTGATTGCCTGAAGCGGTTACGGAGGTAACATCGCCTGCCGGCGTTACCCTATCCTGAGCGCGAACTGCAATGGAAATAAAAAGCACTAAAAAATATGGTAGGACATTTTTCATAACTGGCCTGTGCAATCTTAATTGGGTGAGCGATAAATGGCATGGTAAAGGAACAATGGTCACCATCCAACACCAACTTTTAAAACCTTAATGGAAAAAATAGACAATCGAATCCATATTACAGGCAAAATATCAAACTGATTATCAAATCATTAAAACACATTAAATATTTTAACCATAGAATAAAAAGAGAAGGCAAAACGTGGACAAGCGGAAGGTAATTACCGGTACAGATTGCCGGTTACCGGTCTTCAGGTCATAGTTTTTCCACAATATCCTGAAGTTGTCTGGCGCAGTTGTTCTCATTACCCTTCGCAACTTACAGTCGCGAGGGATTATTCTGTGGTTTTCAGCCATCTGCGCCTGACTTTCTTTTGACATTGTTTCGACATTCTTCGGTTTAAACCCTTAGTTGGTACGCTTTAATACCGAAGCTGTTCCGGAGCAGGTACGGAGAAATCCCCTGCCAGGGTTCTACCTTTTGCGATTTACAGGCGCAAAAGGACTATCCTGTGGCTTTTTCAACCACCCACATCCAATCCGTTCATTACAGGCTTATTTCTTACAGGCGCGCAAACATAAAAAGGAAGGAAATTGATTGAGTTCTTCAAAATGCCGTGGATCTACTTTTTTCATTGCAGAAACCGGCCTGGGTTCCAGCAATTTGTCAATATAGAAACCATTATCGTTCAGGGGAGCAATGCAATCTGTTAACGAACGCCGGTAACTATTTACTTCTACCGGCATTCCAAAGCCTTTCCAGGTGCATTTAACAGGTTCCACCTCGAAATATTTATCAGAATTAAAAAAGTTATAGTCGAAAAACGGGTGCGTAATTGAAATCACCAGGGCCCCACCCGGTAGCAGCACCCTGTTAAACTCCCGGATAGTTGCACTCCAGTCTTCCACATACTCCAGCGCCAACGCACACAGAACAATATCAAATACACCGTCAGCAAACATCTCCAGCGGCCGGGTGAGATCATGAACAAAGAAATCAGACTGGTTATTGTTTCGCTTTTGTGCCAGCGCTATCATTTTAGGACTGAAATCAAAACCCGTAACCCTGGCTCCTTTTGAGATCAGGATCTCGGCATACTTTCCCGGTCCGCAGGCTGCATCTAAAACTTTTAGCCCCTCCAGTTTTTCCGGAAACAGACTGAGTGTATTGGG
>OFTY01000064.1_pt1 | contig 126278 bp, 92 predicted proteins | sample 1775061 | NCBI WGS metagenome assembly OFTY01 (sample SAMN08195773, study PRJEB24354) | sludge metagenome | isolation source: sludge from phenol fed wastewater aerobic bioreactor B | place: India: Nagpur | collected 2016-09-16 | reverse complement strand
GACTTTTTGGGATTGATTAATAAGTGTGGTTACTTAAAGTTAATCCCAACTGTCAGATCAAATCTTGACTATTTCAAATTATACTTCATTTTTGCCGCCAATCTGTAAGACCGTACATTATTCAACAGACAACCAAACAATCTAAATATCCAATACATATAAAAACAACATCATTTGAAGACCAGAGAATATATGCAGCCTTCTTTTACAAGATCCCCATTATTATCAATGGTAGCATAGGCAATATGAGGGACACAATTACTAATATTCCTTTTATAATTCTCTGCCTATGCGATTCGTCTTTCCATCGTTTTTTAAAAGAATTATATTTATTCTTATACTTGTAATGATTATAAATTACAACTATCAACAATATTATTACGAAGATTGAACTTAAAATTTTTGAATACGGTGAAATCTCTTGTCTTGAATAACATAGTCGAATAATACAAAAGACAATATCAGCAGCTGTAAGCACCTGTATCATACTTACTCCTATAACTGCAGTTATCCCATTTCTGCCATCCCACTTAAAATAAAATTGCTGTAATCTAAAATATACATAGTCCAAAGAAAAATTCATAAAATGTTATTTTCTATTTATTCTCGCATCTATCTCATTACCTATTCTGTCCGTGATAGTAGTCCCGGTAAATAATCCTACTCCTAAGTCCAACAGACCATACACAAATCCTACTGGTGTAAACGCTGTTATAACACCTATTGCGACTTTAGCACCATCTCCCCAAGTAAATCCATCATTATCAGTTGCGCCCTCAATTAACGTTGCCACAACTCCTACCGCACCAAAAAAATGCCCTGCTCTTTTAGCATACTTTATACCTCTCAAAGCACTTGCTTTAGAATCCCAGGATGTTGTATTGAGTATAGGATTAACAGAAAAATGCTTCAACTGAAATTTTAAAATACTTTGCGTTATATCCATTTCAGTTGCAAATACGCCTGTGATTGAAGATGCAGCAGTTAACTCACTCGATTTTTCAATATAGTCTCCATTATCCATTAAATCCCAGTACTTCACTCCATCTTCATCTGACTTCCATGTTCCTGTTTTCCCGATATAATTAGCATTTTTCCCATTTTGGTCTTTAACATATTTTTCGGCAGATGTTTGATCAATTACATCATCGACCCATTCAACAACTTTATTCCCATTATCTTTTGTATAGCTAACCCAATCCGGAGGAGATGAGCTACTACCAATGTAACTAAATCCTCTTTGTTGGTCTATATCTTTCCGCCATGGATTACCATCGTCCTTACCCCTTTCAAACTTATCTTTCCAGATAGCATCATAATTTAACATCCCGTCAGGATCAATAAATCGAATTGGATTATTATAGGCATAATTGTAAGATGACCATTTTCTGGAAAGGTCACTCAACGGATCAATATGATTCCACCTTCCAATCTGCGCATCATACATTCTGGCTCCGTAGTCATACCATTCCAATCCGCTGCCATCACTAAACTCCTTCTCTTGCTTTTCCTTACTATTGTACAAGTATTTATTCCCTGGACGCCCAGCTGCTTTGGAACTAATACCAGCCATCGTCAAGCCGAACGGATAATAGTGTGTTTCTTCCAACAGCGGCCCAGGTCTGTGTACTATCTGCAGGTTATCAAAGAACACGTCTACATTACTCTCATTGCTTACATAGACATAAAGATAGCCATTCTTATTAACCGCAATATCCCGTAACGCAGGATCTGATTGCCAGTGTGATTTCACTTCATCGCTACTGCCTACACCGCTTGCGCTGCCCGATACATACTGGAACTGCTCATCCAGCAAGATGTAATTGATATAAGCCTTTGGCACCTGTACGCTTTCCCCATTATTGCCGCGTATAAATGAGCCAGACAATAAAAGATCATTCAACGATGTCAGGTATTCCCCAGGTGATCTTTGATAAAATAATAATAATCAAAAACGCGCAGGCGTTGTACCTTCTGCTGGAGTATACCTTATACGCCCATCTTCCTGCCCCAGGAATTGTAACTTATTATCCTCATTCACAAAACCACTGATATAGGTAGTCGTTTTAACTACATTGTTTTCCGATACTCTTTTTTCAAGCTTGTTACCAGACGCATCGTAGATATAGGTAATATTCCCTTTTTCACTGTTATCATCTTTCTTCACCGCTATCTGCCAGGGTAGATTTAAGTGATTGTAGCCAATAATCATTTGGCTGCTTCCTGATATGTTGAATTAATAGCTTTTTAGCAGCTTCAAAATTATCTTCTTTATTGAATCCTGCTAGCTTCAAAGACACCTGGTTTTTATATTTACTCATTATAAACTCTTTTTATCAGGATTTGCAGCAGGTTTAAATTTTTTATTCTTACTTCCGTTCTTCATGGCTTATAACCCGGATATTTATTTAATGACTTTTAAGTAACTAAAGTTGAGCTCAATTACACTCCACCATTTAGAAGGAGCGGCTTCTGAAAATCTATATAGCTTATAAAATATGTATGGATAAATCTTTTTAACTCGCATTCGTTTCATGTTTAATATAAATATGCAGAAGCATCACACCCACAATGTTCGTTTAATCCAGTCAAGGTTTTACCTTGATCTTTTACAGCCCCTTTAATACTCCTGGATAAAACGCCTCCGTTCCAAAATATATTACGAAAAACAGGGAATCATATTCATCTTATTTTAACATTCATAGAACATCCGGCTCTGCTTTATATATTCGGACAGACAACCCCTACTCCCCGTTTCATCGCTCATTCCGGTCGGAGACCGAGTGCATATAACTGGCGCGAGTCCGCTTCGCAAGACTCGCGCCAGTTGGGATAGGCCCCAGTGATCCTAATCTTAACAAATGTATTTTTTTCATTATGGCAGTATTTGTTTACCCTGCTCTTCGTGGCTTGCATATAAAAAACGCGAGTCCATTTTGCAAGACTCGCGCTAGTTAGGTGATAAAATTGAGGCCAGGAGCCTGGCAACCATAACCATTCAGCAGCTGTAAACACTATGCACTTAGTAACATTCTCACTCATGTATACGAGGTCATCTCATATATCTATGAAATGGCTTCTTTGTTTATTTATTACAATTACATTTTATTTTGCCTACTTCAAAATACTTCAACGGTTTATTTATACTTGGGAATGACTCTAGGTAAACTACATAAATACTGTCACCAACTCTTGTTAGATTTTCTTCTAAAGAATTCCCTTTGTAGTATTTACCATTAACGTTAAATTCATACAATAATGTTGCTTTCTGAGATCTAACTCGATTCTGTTCATTTATCAAAATTGCTTTGGCACATACTCCATTTTTTTTTAGCATATAATCTCCAATAAAAGCCCGAAGTAATATAAAAACACCTACAATCATTATTACCCAAAATATAATCGCTTTGGCTCTTTTCATCATATTAAAGATTTGTTTTATCTTTCACTGTAGTAACAACTGGATTTGCAGCTCCCTTAGTTATTGTTTCAGCCGCTTTTACTGGGGCCTCTCGTACTGTTTTAGCGATATCTTTTTGCGCTGACTGCACAGTCTTTGCAATTGCAGTTGCGGATTTAGTGCTAATTGCATTATTCGCTACTATGTTCTTTACAATTTGATTTTTGCTACCAATAATATTATTAGATACATTCTGAAGAGTTTTACTGCCAACACCTTTAGCTATCTTAGCAACTGCCCCAGTAGCTTTATCTGCTACTACTCCAATCGCTGCATTCTTTGCAATATTTCCAACATCTTTGAAGCTATTAATCTTATTACCAGATTCAACATAATCAACAGCACTACTTGCAACTGCCGCTACACCTTTTACAACTAATTTCGTTACCGTACTTGCACCAGAAGTCAAAAAACCTTCACCTGCAGCTACTCCAACCTGTTTCCAACTTATATCACTAAGTTTTTTACCTGATATCGCATTGGAAACTACTTGACTACCTAATTCAACCAACCCACTTACTACACCGCCAATTAAATTATCTATTCCAAACAAATCACCTTTGGGGTCGCTATGCTTAACAGGATTGTTACCCATTGAATTGTATGGGGTCAATGACTCTAATGCTTCTACTTTTGCTTCATCTTCTTCTATTGCATCAGGATTAATAGCTACTTCGCATTTAGGGTCAATCTGCCACCATCTTCCTATTTGTGGGTCAAGATTCCGGTAAAACGCATCGTACATATTCAAATCAAAATCTGTATTCTGCTCGATCCCGTTAAACTTATGCTTGTTCTCGTTGTATTTGGACTTCTGAGCCTTAGATGATATCCCGGCCATGGTGAGTCCGAAAGGATAATAGTGCGTTTCTTCCACCAAAGGCCCAGGCCTGTGTACAATCTGCAGGTTATCAAAGAACACGTCTACATTACTCTCATTGCTTACATATACATAAAGATAGCCGTTTTTGCCTACTTCTATATCACGCAATGCAGGGTCTGATTGCCAGTGTGATTTCACTTCATCGCTGCTCCCTACACGGCTCGCGCTACCCGATACATACCGGAATTGCTCGTCCAGCAAGATATAGTTAATATAAGCTTTAGGTATCTGCACATTTTCCCCATTATTGCCCCGTATAAATGAGCCGGGTAATAAAAGATCATTCAACGATGTCAGGTTACCAGAGGTCATACCTTTACTACCTGCCACACTGCCCGGGGGCAACAGCACTCCGGCCATAATGGTACCGATATCCAGTAAAGTTGAGTTACTGTTGTTAAAAGTCTGGTTGCTGTGATAATAAGATTTGCCAAAAATATCTACACGGTCGCCGCTCATTACCTTAACTACAAACTGTAACCCTGTTTTATTGGTGGCGCCATTTAACCGGTACAACCGTTCATTATTGTCCGTTTGCGAAGGCGCTGTACCGGATGGGTAATTACTGTTTACCGGAGGGTTGCCATTGTTGTTCTTATAACCGGTATTTGCGGCATCACCCCACGAAGGGATACTGGTGGTTGCAGTAATATAGTTATTATCAATATTATAATACTTCTTCTCATGATTCACCATGGAATTGGCATTCGGATCATTGTAATTGCCTTCCAGCGTAGCTGCGGGGTAATAAATGGTCTGCACCTCATCTGTCAGCACCATGCGTACATTACCCAGATGATCTTTGATAAAATAATCATAGTCAAAACGTGCAGCCGTTGTACCTTCTGCCGGTGTATACCTTATACGCCCCTCTTCATGCCCCAGGAATTGTAGCTTATTATCCTCATACACAAAACCACTGATATAGGTAGTCGTTTTAACTACATTGTTTTCCGATACTCTTTTTTCCAGTTTATTACCTGCTGCATCGTAGATATAGGTAATATTTCCCTTTTCACTGTTATCATCTTTCTTCACCGCTATCTGCCAGGGTAGATTTAAGTGATTGTAGCCGATAATCATTTGGCTGCTTCCTGATATGTTGAATTAATAGCTTTTTAGCAGCTTCAAAATTATCTTCTTTATTGAATCCTGCTAGCTTCAAAGACACCTGGTTTTTATATTTACTCATTATAAACTCTTTTTATCAGGATTTGCAGCAGGTTTAAATTTTTTATTCTTACTTCCGTTCTTCATGGCTTATAACCCGGATATTTATTTAATGACTTTTAAGTAACTAAAGTTGAGCTCAATTACATATACCATATCATCCCGGAATAGCATACAAAAAATAACGAAACTATCACAATACAGATAACCAATGCTTCAAATACACCTAACTACGCCTTGGTACGTATAAAAAAAGCGGGGATTCTCTTTCGGAACACCTGCGCCAGTTGAGTTGCAAACTCAGGTCATCAAAAAATAGCTATATCGGCCTTGCAAATTCGCACACGTCCTTTTTTGTTTCATTGCTCAGACCTGTCAGTGACTGGATGTATATAAAAAAGCACGGGTGCCCTGAAGGAACACCCGCGCCAGTCGAAGGATAAGAGCAAATATTTCCCCTTATCCATTGCATAAATTCATTGTTATTTCCAATTGATGTTAACAATATCAAACAGATATTTTATCGATATAGGCTCCAATCTATCTGACTCATTAAATAAAAAGAAAAGACTAAATTACTTATGATAAGAAGTATAAGAATACATACTAAAACCGCTCCTTTTTTATTTTTCTTTTTGGGAAGTTGATCAAATTCCTTTATGTAGGCTTTCCACCGATCATTTCGATAAAAGAGAAAATATTTGATCCACGCCAGAACTGCAATAATAATCCCCCCAACTAAAACTATTATTGTATCATCTGGCAATCCTTTTTTTAAAATCACATCATAATAAACAAAAACTGACACGATAAGCCACAACTCCAATGCTAATAATGCGATCGAAGCCTTCCATTCACTCCACCATTTAGAAGTAGCCGCTTCTGAAAATCTATATAGCTTATAAAATATGTATGAATAAATCTTTTTAACTCGCCTTCGTTTCATGTTTAATATAAATATGCAGAAGCATCACACCCACAATGTTCGTTTAATCCAGTCAAGGTTTTACCTTGACCTTTTACAGCCCCTTTAATACTCCTGGATAAAACGCCTCCGTTCCAAAATATATTACGAAGAGCAGGGAATCATATTCATCTTATTTTAACATTCATAGAACATCTGGCTCTGCTTTGTATATTCGGACAGACACCCCTTACTCCCCGTTTCATCGCTCGTGCCGGTCGGAGACTGGGTGCATATAACTAGCGCGAGTTCACTTCGTAAGACTCGCGCTAGTTAGGGATTTTTAAATCAACAAAAGAAAAACTACGATACTCCTGCTCATAGTCGTTGAACTTGCAAAAACGGTGACAGATGATGCTATAAAATATAAAAGGTTAATAAGAAAAATGAATGACCTTATTAGCCGTTTTTTATTTCAAGTAGTAAGCTCATATTATTCCACATGTAGAAGCTTTAATTTACCCTCACTGTAATATTTGACATTAGCCCCACCCGGAACTAAATTCTTTAACTTTTTAGCTAACTCGAGACCTTCCTTATCCAATGCTTCAATCTCTTTAATTCGTTCAGATCGCTCATTATCGCTTAGAGGGATAATTTTTCTATAGGCTTCATTCCAAGAAGACAACTTGTTAATATATTCTTGGGGCAACCCCAATTTTTCTAATTCAATTTGGCCTTCAAAATCATCGCGAAGACACGAACCAGTATAATCTGGCATAATTGTTAAATATTTCATTATTTCCCTCCTACAAATGTTCTGTGAAAAATTGTTTTAGTATTTGGGTTAAGTCCTATTTCAAAAAATCCGCTCTTACCGTTTAGAGTTCCTGCCTGTCGAAATAGTAATGAACCATCGGTCTGTGTTATAGGCTTAACTTTGAGAATTACATCATCAAATGAGTATGGAAAATTATGAGCTACAGGGTCTTGCAATGCCCGTGCCCTTATCCTATCGGCATACTTGAAACTATGCTTGAAAGCATTCGTTCCCGTCTTAGCGGCAACTGCATTTTTACTCTATTAAGCCCGCAATAATCCTCGCCAATTCATCTTTCACAGGTTTAGGAATACTACTCTCATCCCTTATTAGTTCTTTCATAAAAGAATAACTTTCTTGTTCCAAATTCATCCTCTCGCCAATTTTAGAAATTGATTCATACAACTCATTATCAATTTCAATATCGTATTCATACATCTGTGTTATTATTGTGTCAAAGCATAAACCAAACTCATTATGCATTAAAAAATCTTCAGCATTTTTTAAATCACGATTATCTAATCCAAGAATTCTTGCAATCTCAATTAGTCTTAACAATACATTTACCAGTGTTTTCATTATCTTATTTAATTGGAAAAGCTGTTATTATATCTGTATGGGTTGTAATTACTCTCATTTTTGTTCCTTGATAGGTTCCTTCTACTACAAACCTTACTGGCTGCCCACTTTTGGTAAACATTGCACCAGCCTTACCCGTCTGCTGAATCCACTGATTATTAACAGTAACATCAGATACTGCATGCATAATTTTGGAATTACTCCATGTTGCAGGGAACATACTTTTAGATCCCGTCAATCCGTTTGCAAAACTTTTTAAACTTCCAAACCAAGCATGCCCTCCCCCAGTAGCGTCCCCAGCTATAATATGAGCTGTTCGTCCAGAGCTTGCCAAATTTATATATCCCCCCTTAGCGGCAACTACTTCCCTTACTCCCAAAAAATCACTGTTTGCAGCGTTTGTATTCGCCACAAAAAACAACAGTAATCCAATGAGTTGTAGCCATTTCTTCACGGCTGCTAAGATAACATTTTTGAGGCTCTTATCCTTGTGATTTTCCTTTCATCTGATGTTTTCAAGTGAAGAAAAAAGTATCAGCGTTATGGTTTGCGGTAAAAGGTTACGGCTCGATTTTTTATAAAGTAAAACGAAGCGTTGGCTTTTGTGCGTCAGGGTTTTGCTTTATAAAAAATGAGCATCCAAAGGGGTTTGGGGCATTGGAAGATTGCCCCAATAAAAAACTGCGAAGCTCCTTGCTGCCGCAGGCTCTGCCGTTGCCTGACCGGAGGGAGCGGCATAAAACAACACAAAAAATAAATGTTCCCTTTGAACGGGATACCGCTTTCCGGGCGGGACGGGTTGGCAGAAGGGCACGGCTGCAAGAACGGCAAAACAGCGAAGCGGCTTTGGGGCTGTTTTGTCCGGGCTTGCATGTGGTGTTGGCTATTTTACATAATGTGCTTATAGGACTTTTTATGCGATGGGATGCTTGCATAAGCGTGGCAAAAAAAGTGCGAAGCGAACCTATAAGACCACATTATGTAACTTAGCTTCAGGCAGTTTTTTATGGCGGGATTTTTTGTTTTGTGCGGTGGGGCAGCTCTTTGCCGCCCGCAGGAACGAGGATGGCAATGTGCTGCATTGCGTGGGTTACAAAAAGCATGACAGAAAAACTGACTGCAACACCACAAGGGCAGTGGAAGCGGTGGGTTTGTGCGGTGGACACTGACCAAGCCGTGCCTGTGCGTTGGCGGGTGGGACTTTATTTCATCACGGGCAAAGGGAACATTTATTTTTTACCGCTTCTTTTTCTTTTCATTTGAAGAAAGAGGTTTCATTGCAACGGATGGAACTGCAAAACGTATTGCCGTAAGTCTTCGCTGTCCTGTTGCCTGTATCGCTCTACTTTCTCCACTCGCTTAAAGCCTGCCATGTATTGCGTTTTCCTTAGTCCGTACTGTTTTATCCAAAGGGTTACCCTGCTTTGCCGGAGTTGATTTAAGCGTATGATGTTGTAACCCGTTTCCGTTCCTAATACTCTGATTTGGTCGTTTAAGGCTTTGAACTGGCAATGAAGATTGGTAAAGTTATTTGCCTGTGGACTGATTAATTTTTCGGTGCTTTTATATCTGTAATTTTCAATATAGTGGTGTAGCTGTAATATCTGGTGTGCTTCTAAAATCAATGTTCTTGATACTTTCCGTTTGCTTCCGCCCGGTATTTCTAACCTGCCTGTTTGTAAGTTCAGGTGTTGTAATGCTATTCGCTCAATATCCCGTTCGTCCAATGCCTGATAAATGGTTAAGCCCAATAAAATCTTGTCGCTGTACCGCCAAAAGCCTTTCTGTGCCTTTGGTTCGTAGCTGTCGTAAATACGGCTTAGCTCTTCTTCGCTGAACATTACACATTGCTGCTTTTCTATGCCCCTTACTCTGACCTGGTACGCTATGTCCGGTATCTGCAAAAAGTGGTTGTAATGGCTGACGGCTCTTAGGTGTTCATTGGTTACCTGTTTGCTTTTGCTTTCCTGTAAATGCCCGATGTAGTTCAACAAGTCTTTGTAAGTCGCTTCTTTGGCTGTGATGTTCTTTTCTGCAAGCCAGTTACGGTAATGGTTGGAGCAATACAACATCCTTTGCCTGCTCTTTTCTACAAAACCGTTTTTAATCAGGTATGTTGTAAAGTCATTCATTCTGTTTCTTTTAGTGCTTCAACTATCCGTGTATAGATTTGTGTGCTGTCCAAGCTGCGATGTCCTAAAAACTTGCTGATTTGTTCCAGCGGCATTCCCTGTTGTAAAAGATGTGTCGCTATACTGTGCCGTAAGCCGTGTAAGCAGATGTGTTTTGTAATGCCCGATTTGTCCAATAAGAGCTTTAAGCGTTTGCCAATGGTGGTGCTGCTTAATGCTTTCCCGTTATTGCCCAATAAAAAACCTGTGCTGTGCTCTTTTGTAAAGTAGGGTTTGCCGTAAGTTTCATAGTCCTGTAAATCTCTTATGATGCGTTCGTTTATCGGTATAAATCGGCTTTGATAATTCTTGCTTGGTACTACATACAGTAATTGCTTGTTGTAATCAAGATGTTTCTTTTCTACTCTTATCCCTTCGCTGTACCGCAAGCCACAACCGTAATACAGGCTTAGTATCGCTTTATCCCTTAGTCCGTTGGGTGTTTCATCGGTGGCGTTGTAAAGCTGCTTTATTTCGCTTTGCAGTAAAATATTTCTCGGTGTTTCCGCTCCGGGTTCTATATAGATGTTTCCGGTAAATATTTTCTGTTCGCCTGTTAGTTCTAAGTATTTGCTTAGTAACCTGATTACGTTGATATGGCTTTGGATATAGCAACTGCTTAAACCACCTTCCTTTTGCCTGTTCTTCCTTTGGTGCAAAAACTCGTTATAGGCTTCTAATTTCGATTGATTTACTTCGCTTAGTTCTTGTACATAATTGGCATTCAACCACTCAAAAAACGTCTGTAATTGCCTTTCATAGCCTTCTATCGTGGTCATTGCATAACCCAACCTTTGCAGCCATTTTACAAACTCGCTCTGGTAGGTTTTGTATGGGGTCGGGGGTAAAATATATTGTCCGCTTACTTCCATTTTGTTTTTTATTAGCAACTGGATTAAACACTTTTATTATCAGCATTTTGAGTTGCTAACCCACTTCATTCGCAACTGTTGGCAACACTCGCAACTGCTCCAAAGCTTTGTCCAATGCCGTTTGTACGCTGCTGCTCAACCGGGTGTATTCTTCCCTGTCGGTGATTTCGTACTCAAAGCCTGTTTTGTATTTGTTGCCGCCTACTACTTTGATGTAGCCGTATTTATTGAGTTGGGACAGGTAATAGCGTAGGTTATCGGGGTTTATCCTTGTCCAGCTTCTTACATCGCTTCTAAAAAAGCTGTGTTTCTTTTCCTTTTGCAGCAAGGATTTCAGCGTTTCCAAAAAATCCCGGCAAGCCTTTGTAAGCTCATCGGATTTTGCCAGCAATACATCGTTTAAAAGTGCATTGGCTAAAACAATATCTTCCAAAGTCGTTTCTATGTAAGGATTTCCCTGATTGTCTTTTTTTACTTCCCGTTGGTATTGGTGTATGAACGTAATGGCTTCAATGAACTGCAAGTAATGGGCATTGGTGCGTAATGGTTTAAATATGCTTTCGGGTATGATTAGCTTATCGGCAAAGGGATTGACCACATTGATTTTTCTAAGCATTAACTGCAAGTCCTGTAACAGTTCCTTGGTGCTTTCTTCTTCCGCTTTGTTGATTTTGCCCGCACTCAAAAGCCTTTGGTACTGCATGATGTTTTGCTGCTGTGTATCGCTGTTGTCAAGGTAAATCAGCAAGCAACGGTTGGCATTATCTTCGTAGATGCGTTCTTTGGTGGTCGTTCCGCTTAAACAAATAGGTCCTTCCACTTCCAGCAATATCGTTTTCATATTGCCCTTGCTGTCTTTCATCGGTACGATTTTGCTTACATACCCCTTGCTTTGCAGTTCACGCAATACATACAGTACACTGTTCGCTCCGTCCATATCTTCGATCAGTATCAGCTTGTTTTTAAGGTCGGTCTTGCCAACATAATACAGGGCGTTTTCTGTACTGGCGGTAAAACTTACTTTGTGCTGTTTGGGTATCAGTTCCGATATTCTTTCCTGTAAATACGTCTTGCCTGTGCCGCTTGCTCCTAAACATATAATGTGCAAAGGGCTTTCGGTTAGTCGGCTTGTAAATACCGTCCACATGACGAGCCTGTTTTTTTCTTCGCCTATCACTCCGGTCTTTCCTATCAGGTCATTCAGTTTTTTGTACAGGTGCTTGCTCTGTAACAGCTTTTGTAATTCCCGCTTTCTGAACTCGGTTAATACTTTGGGCTTTTCCGCTTTGGGTTTCTGTGCTTCTATCTTCGCATTGCGGTAATCTTCCAATAAGGTTATCAGTTCTGCTATGGCGTAGCTTATTTGTTTGCTGCCGGTTTCCAGTTTCTCGCTTGCCCTGCGGATAAATTTTTCTGCCTGTTCTTCGCTGTATAAATCAAGATTGCTCTGGCGTATGGTGTGCAATGGGTTCAGGCTTTTTGCTACCTGTACTTTTAGCGTAATCTTTAGTTTATCCAATGGATACAAGGCAATACCGCCAACGATAGAGAACAAAAGGTTTTCATATACAAAACTGATGTAGTCCGGGTTGCTTGTGTTCAGCTTGCCGGTGGTTGTGATTGGAGTTGCAGGGGCTGGCTTTTCTTTTTCATTTGAAGAAAAAAGTATCTGCCTTTCATCAATCAGGTGTTGTAAAATTTTCGCTTCGTGTCCCTGCACCAAGCTGTTTATATCTTCATCGTCTGGCGTTGCAACCGTTGATATTACTACACTTGGCAATAGTTCGTGTAATGTGTTGGCGTGGGCCTGTGTCCATGTTCTGCCCGCTTCATCGCCATTCAGGAACATAATGATTTCTTTCAGCTTGGGTAAGCTCTGCAAGGCTTCTTTGTGTTCTTCGTTCAATACGTTTGTACCGTATAATGACAATGCTTTGTAAGTGGTGTATAGTTGTATCGTTGCTGCGTCTATAATGCTTTCGGTAATGATGACGGTTTCTGTTTCTGCTGTCGGGTAGCACGGATATAAACCGCTCCTGCCGGGCAGGTAAAAATGCCTGTCGTCTTTTCCCTTGCTCTCGATGTTCCTGCCGTAAAAACTGACGATATTGTTTTGCTTGTCCTTCAATGGAAAGACGATGCAGTTTTTCAGCTTGCCGTAATGCGTTCCGTTGTTATAGCCAGTTTCCAGTTTGGCAGTGTAGATATTCCGGCGCTCTGCGTAGGCTCTTGATTTGCTGCTGCTGTAAAAGCTTGGTCTTAGCCTGGCAAAGATTTCATTCAGGTTTTCGGGTTGCAGGATGGGCTTGGGTGCTGCTTGTTGTATAGATACGACGGTGGGCTATCTATTGGGAGAGAACGAACAGGCCGACCTGTTTAAAGACCCCGCTATGCTCAAACGGTTCCAGGATATTGCAACGCTCCCCGAAAAGGAAAAGGAATGCCTGCTAACTACCGTTGACCACTTTATCAAAGCAAGCAAGATTTCTTTGATGTAAAACAAAAACGCCAAGCTGCTAAAGCCTGGCGTTTGGGTCATTCAGTTACAAAAACTATGTAACATTTCTTTTTAAGTTTTTCAGCTGTTGCGTGGGCATTTGTAATACCTTCTTTTGCTAAGATATAGCTCCTTTTCAAATAATCATCTTCACTCTCATTGTCTATTCTATCACAATACCAATTCAAGTAATGATATTCTTCTCCCCAAAGCTGATAAGCATAAATAAGCTCCCCGCTATCCTCTGAAAGTATGTCCCCTCCTAAAATTGCTGTTTGATTATCTTTTAATAACTCTATTGCTTGCAAAGCATCATCAACGGCCAATGCGATTTCATCACTACCTGGATTAATTTCAGATAATGACCTGCCTTTCTCTTTTATAAAATTTAGATAACTCAATGTATTTTCCATTCTAAGGAACTTTAGGTACGTTAAAAAATCTGTGGTTAATTATTCCGTTAGCATCTTTGATGTATTCAAATGTACCCGTTTTGCCTCCATAACTGCCATTCATTTTCAACCATTGATAAGTCTTTCCATCCGCTCCAACCTTCGTTGACCATTGACCAAATTTAGTAGCAAAACCATCTACACTTTTAGGGAAACCGTGAAATAAATCATCGGCTTTACCCATTTGACGAAGTACCTTATCTGAATATTTCGCACCCTCAAAGAATGTTGTTCCCCCCTTAGCGGCATTTCTAGCTGCCCTGCTGGCACTTGCTTTCACTATTGCTTTTACCCCTGCTTTGGCAGCACTTGTTACCAGTGATTTCACCAGGCAGGCATCACTGATAGCCATTGCACTATAAAACAAGGCCCAGCCCCATCTGCCTTTTTTAACATGGTCAAGAGCCAGCATGGTAGCGCCTATTACCGGAACATAATCCCATGCGCTTTCCTCATATGGACGGTATTCCTCGCTTACTTCCTGCTTAAATGATTTTCTTGTTGTAACACCTATTTCATGGCCTTCCTCGTCATAGGTAATCACCTGCGGGAAATAAATACGCAACAACTGGTTTTCTTTATCATACCTGGCATATTCTATCTCCTGGTAATCAAATGTATTGTCACCAATATTGTAATAATGCCCCGGTCTTATAGTACCATTTTCAATCTGTTTCAACAGATCCTGCCAGCTTATATTATCTGCTCCAAAAGGATCAGTCCAGTAGACCGGGTCATTACAGGCAAAACTGTACGGTGAGTGATCTGCATAATCATCTGCCATTGGGTCAACCTGGTGAAACCTGCCGAGCTGCGGATCATAGCTTCTGAAAAGAGTTTCATACAGGTTCAGGTCAAAATCCTCGTTCAGTTCATTCCCGGAAACTGCTTTATACTTATTATCCTGCTTCCCGGCAGCTTTGGAACTGATGCCCGCCATTGTCAACCCGAAAGGATAATAGTGCGTTTCTTCCAGCAACGGCCCGGGGCGGTGTATCACCTGCAGATTATCAAAGAACACATCAACATTACTCTCGTTGCTTACGTAAACGTAAAGATAGCCGTTTCTACCCACTTCTATATCACGTAATGAAGGATCAGCCTGCCAGTGTGATTTCACCACATCACTACTTCCTGCACGGCTGGCTCCGCCGGCAACATACCTGAATTGCTCATCCAATAAAATGTAGTTGATATAAGCCTTGGGTACCTGTACACTCTCCCCGTTATTGCCCCGTATAAATGAAGCGGGTAACAAAACATCATTCAATGAGGTCAGATCAGCGGTAGTAATACCTTTACTGCCTGCTGCGCTGCCCGGCGGCAATAATACCCCGGCCATAATGGTACCAATATCCAGTAAAGTTGAGTTGCTGTTGTTAAAGGTTTGATTACTGTGATAATAAGATTTACCAAAAATATCCACATGATCACCACTCATTACCTTTAGCATCAACTGCAACCCCGTTTTATTGGTAGTGGCATTTAGTTTATATACACGTTCACTTATACCCGTTTGTGATGGTGTTACTCCTGATGGATAATTACTGTTTACAGGCGGATTACCATTATTGTTCCCGTAGCCAATACCAGTAGCCGTGCTCCAGGATGGGATACTGGTAGTTGCTGTGATATAATTATCATCAATGCTGAAAAAACGTTTCTCATGATTTACCATGGAATTAGCATTGGGATCACTGTAATTACCTTCCAGTGTAGCAGCCGGGTAATAAATAGTCTGTACTTCATCTGTCAGCACTATACGTATATTTCCCAGATGATCCCTGATAAAATAGTCATAGTTAAAATGTGCTGCCGCAGCGCCTTCTGCCGGAATATACCTGATACGACCTTCCTCATGCCCTGCAAACTGTAACAGATCATCTTCATACACTGCTCCGGACAGGTATAATGTTGTTTTGGGTGTTTTACCACTTTCTGCTACGACCTTCTGTAACTTATTACCCGACGCATCATACGTATAGGTTATCGTTCCTTTATCTTTCACGTGGATCACCGTAGGCAGATTCAGCAAGTTGTACTCTATGCCATCTGTTTCAAGCGCATCTATATCCTTATTCAGATCTTTAACCAGGTTACCATTGTTATCATAGGTATAATCGGTGGCGCTATTGGTTTTATTATTGCCCAGGCTTCCCATATATGTGGACGAGCTGCGAAAATCACCCAGCCTGGTGCCAGGATCGTTACTGGCATCAATAACGTTCTTTAGCTTATTGCTATGATCATAATAAGTATAGCTCAGATTATCTATCGGTGCACTGCTGCCAGCTTTCCATCCATATTGGCGCATGCTCTGGATGTTTCCATTGGCATCATAGCCCAGGTTGTCTACCGTAAAGTTTATTAAACTATTGTTCCAGGTATTTCCCTCGGTATTTTGTTTAAACGCTGCGCCTGTCAATCGCTTAGCGGCATCGTATGTAAAATCATACTGGCGGCTGATTCCTGCGCCTGCCGTTTTCCATACAGTACCGGTTATATTACCATTATACTGTGCTGTACCGTAGCTGGTAGTGGCAGTGGCAGATGTGGTTTTGTCATACGCCAGTTCCATTCCAAAATAGTGTGTACCGTTACCTGATAGATATCCTTTATTGATGCCCGTCAACCACCCACGGATATTGTATTCATTGGTAATATCTTCCAGTCCGGCCCCCAGCGTTTTCTTTTTCAGCTGGCCCAACGCATCGTATTCGTTTTGCAATACCGTAGTCCAGCTACCCGGCATAGCTCCGTTATTCACCAGGCTGTTACTGATACGTTTTTCCACTTGCTGTAAACGTCCCAGATCATCATAGGTCAACTTCGTCAACACTACTGTTGTCTGACTGTTAGTGCCACTTTTCTGTGTCTGATGCACAGAAAACAAAGGCTGTCCGGTCCAGTTATATTGCATGGTAGCAATATCTGTACCCCCTGTACTGTTAGTAGATTGTACCTGTATAACCTGTCCTCTGTCATCATAAAAGTTCACAGTATACAACCATGTATTGCTGCCCAGCACTTTAGTACGGCTACCTGTTTCTAATCCGGTCAGGATATTACTTTGTACAAGTCCCTGCGGATATGGCCAATGTTCGTTATCTGCCGAATATAAATAGCTATCGAACACCGTGCTCCGCGTGGCGCTCAGGGGATTACCATAACTACTGCGCCAGGTATAATTATCATAAAACGTACGGGTCAATTCTTCACTGGTATACACTGATAGATTGGGATATGCCGTGCTGGCGTAAGCCTGACCAAGATGCCACACCAGATCATTGTAGTGATCATTATCAGTCAATAGCCCTGTAGCTATGGGGCGGTCCAACCCATCGTATAGCCTGTACAACCATTGTTTTTTACCACGCAGGTTAGCATCCTGGCTCATTACTACCCTGTCGCGTATATCATACACCAGCCATTCCTCACCTGCTCCAGGTACTTTTTTACGTATCACACGCCCGCGCTGGTCGTATTCATACCGGAAACACAGTTCTGACAACTGTGTGGCAGAAAATGTCCAGCTGGCAGCGGCCAACTCTTCTACTGCTTTGGGCTGGATCACTGCACGCAGGTTATTCAGATCATCATATACATAGTAAGTGCACAACCACCCGGTATATCCTGAGCCGCTGCCGTCATCTGCAGTAGCGGTCAACTGTACTTTTTTCAAAATTACCTGTTCATCTTTATCTCTGAACTCAATTACCTGTTTGCCATGTTCATCAGCCACCACATTTTTACTCAGTTCTCCGGCAGCATAATTACCAGCCACGCTATAGGTTCCCCAACCACCTGCCACGTCTGTTACTGTCCATATCTTTACTGCATCATCAGTGGTATTAAACCAGTAATTTATTATTACCCCCCGGTTACTCCCTACCCAGCTGCTACCTGGCGCCAAAGTCTTTTTCACCCTGTTCAAGGGCGATGCCTCATATTCTGTACTTGCATAGTAATGTGATTCGCCGGGATATTGTGTTGCTCCAAATGCTACTTGCTGCTGAAACGGATTGAGCTTAAAGCCACCGTCGCTGAAGGAGGTATTTCCTCCGGCGTTATTAGCTGCAAAGGGCAGATATTGAGTTGCTTCCCGACCAAACATATCGTATGCTACCGGTTTTACCAGGTCTGCAGGGTTACCGCCGGTAGGCAATGAACCTTTCCGGGAAACAGCCTGTAAAGGTCGCCCAAGCCCGTCGGTATAGGCTGTGGTCATCTTTACATCTTTCAAAGGCCGTGCAATTAATGTCAGGGGATCCGTTTCCGGCGCTGTTGCTTCCCATGTTCGTATATAGTTTATTTTAATATCAGGTGAATACTGTGCTTGTAGTAATACAGGTGATACCAATAATATCACCCCAAAAAATATATTGAAAAAAGATCGGTTCAGGATCATAATCATGATTTATAGAGTCTGAAAATGCCGGAATACCGGTTAGTTGTTGTTCAAAAGAATTGTCTTTTTTTGCCGGTATTGTATATACTGTTGCTCTGTAAATACTATACGGTACAATGAATCACGGGTATTTTCTACACGTTGCAGATTTACCTGTATCAGAGAGTCACTGTTATTATACTGCTGCCAGATAGCAAGATTTTTACTCAATAGCGACAAATTAGCTGCGTATATACTATCCCGCTGCACTACCGATATACCCAAACTGTCTTTCATCCTCGAAGCGATCTTAAAAGCCTGCAATTCTGCGGCTGTGGTTTGTGAATGAGCAGCAAATGCATTCAGTAAAAAAATGATAAGTATGTTGTATTGTATCTTTTTCATATAATAATTTTCAATGGTTAAATAGGTATAATACAGGGGGTTGAGGAGTTCTCAATATAATTGCCCGATGTAGTACCATCCGGATAAGAATAGTAGAACGTGCAATAGTATATTCCTTCCAGCGAGTTATATTCGGTAGATACATATATTTTCAATCCGCGTCTGCAGGTGCCATTAATACATTTTTGCTGTGGTACCGAACAGGCAGGACTACATAGAGAAGTGCAGGTACCATAAATATTAGCAGCATTCTGACCGTTATTATCCACATCAGTTTGCGCCAGTGCATTAGCAGTAGGCTGATCTACAGTAGATGAATAAGTACCGGCTGCTACCGTATAAGTATAACTGCCACCTGTATAACCACTGCCGCAATTGTTACGGGTATAGGTACCGCTTTTGGCTATATTGTACCAGGTGCAGGTACCATTAGCGTTAGCATATGCCTGTGCACCAGCATTCGCTGCATTCAAAGCCTGCTGATCAGCATCTGCCTGACTTAATGCAGATACATAAGTACCTGCAGCAATGGTATAGGTAACTGTTGAAGGCGTAGCGCCTGCATCACAATTTCCACGGGGCCTCGCTACACTTTGCGCCGTGTTATAATAACGTGTGGGTGCCTGATACTGGTAATCATATTGCTTAAGGATCTTTTTCTCAGTATCCCTGATACGCAGCAAACGATTAAATCCGTCGTATTCGTAATGTAATATCTCGTCCCGGACATCTCCCGTTGAGGTAACACCTATACCTGGTTCATAAGTATGTGTTGTCATTACTGCATCATAAGGATACAATTTTAATTCATCAATATAACCATTGCCGCTGATCACCACATACTGAACACCGGTTACAACATGCTTAAAATGAGTCCAGCCGTTAATAGTTCTGCCTTGTATGGGAGTTCCCTGCGTACCACTGATATTAAAGGTACCTCCATTGCGTGTCCAATATGACACAACATATGTTCCGGAAGTCAATGTATAGCCTGTGATATTACCTCCTGACACATCATAACAGCTTTTACCGGTAAAAGCATACTGCGTATTCCGGTTAGCACTGCCCAGGCTCCAGTTACCGGTACTAATACCAGACGTTTCAAAAGAAGTATAGGCAACACGGCCATCACCTGCATTTCTGATCTCAGCCACGGGATAAGCCCGTTGATCGTAATCCCAGATATAACTGATCATCTGCCCCCCTGGTTCCAATACCCTGATAGGTTTTGAACCGTCGTAAACAATAGTTCGGCGCAATGTATAATTGCCGGCAGGCAAAGCTGTTCTGCTATGTATTACCGTATCACTCAATACCGGATTCTCATACTCATATATATTTTCCGGCCGGCCGGCACTATTGTACTGCGTTATTATACCGCTATACACCTTACCATTCACTACAGTTTCCTGTTTTACCGGAAGGTTCAACATATATTGTTGCAGCAGATTACTATTATAAAAATCGCCCACATCATCGTAGTCGTACGGATACCATGTTTTGCTTTCTATTTTCTGACCACGACTATTTTCTGAAGTAACACACGATACATCTACATGATCATTATATGTATTTCTGGTAATCTGTTCTTGTGCAGAAACCTGATTACCAGCATAGCTGTAAGACACAATTTTTGAATTATCCGGCACATACCATTGACTGCTTCCTTTATAGGAAGTAAGCATTTTAGCTCCTGCGGGTGTAAGCCAGTAACGAATACCGTTTACATACTCTGCTTCCTGCACCTCCTTATATTCATGCAATTCTTCCAACAGTATACGAAACCCGGTAGCTGTTTTTTCATAAATCTTTTTACTCAGCAATACCCCATTCTGCCAGTCACGTTGTGTAGCCGGTACTATTATTTTATTGCCCTGCAACCTTATCGGATCACGCCAGTCATTGGAAAAAGAATATTCTGTTTTGAGAGATGTCCAGGCCGAATCCTGGTACTCTGTTACATATTGATACCGGACAATACTACCGTTATTGGTAAGCGGTATTACACTGGAAGACAAAACTGCTTTCTGCAAGGTATTACCATTGATATCCACAGGAACATATGAAAAAGTAGGAATACCGGCTAAAATGCCACTGCTAATTGATGGGTTACCGGGAAAATGATAACCAAGACTTTTTGAAACCGTATTATCAGCGCTATCTGTACTGACTATCTTTTTTACGCGCAGCCCCCCAACTATCCAGTTATTGGGATCCGTTCGTTCTGACCAGGCAAGATCAATACCAAACGGAGGTACAGGACCTGCCGGTGTAGGACTGATAATAGCTGTAATGGTATAAGCACCTTGCGGAATGGTAGTATAATATGCATCCGTCATGGTAATATGGTGCTCGAATGCCGGGTTGGTCACCCCTTTAATGATGATATGAAAACGGCAATTCCCCGTCTGTTGCCCTGCCGGACAATTACCCAATATAGAATTAACCTTCACCTTGGTCGCTACATCAGCAACAGAAAATGTATCTGTGTAATACAAAGTATCAGGGGCATTGGCAAACAGGAACCTGGGAAAATGTACATTTCTTGGTCTCAGATCAGATCGTTCAATGCCCGACATGGCATTGAGATATAAGATATTTGATTGATTGGCTTCATAGGTGTAAGCAGTGCTCCCTCCGGTTGGGTACTGTACCCTTACCAACATACGGGCCTGTGTATAGTTTGTATCCACCCTTCTGTCTGCACCATTGGTAAAACCTTCCGGTAAACCACTTACTTCGGTATATAAACGAGGAGTCAGAAAGGGGTCATTATTTTTGCCATTATAATATCCCCAATAATCCTGTGCTGCAGAAAGCCGGTTAGGCAATTCAGTATCGTTATATGAAAAACGATAAGGAGGCAATGTTGCATTTGCACCCACTTCAGTAACTGATTTCAGGTATAAACGGCGACGTGCAATTCCAGCAAACTCCACAAGTGTCCATAATTCAGTACTGTCCGGACTGGTAAAATAACCGTAGTCCAGGAAAAATCTTTTAATACGTTTTCCTGTTTTGTCTTTGATCAGTACACTGTCCAGTGCATAAGAGTTTCCGGACACATCCAACCGTGGTTGTGATGAACGTACAAAATAAATATCAGCCAGATCTCCGGTGATTTTCTGTAATACAGGTTTGGCATAATAATGCTTGAAATATGTTGAGTTTTTTATTGGAACTCCCGAATTAAGATCGCCTTCATAAGTTAAATATTCGCCCCCTCTTCCAAATTCATTTACATTATCTTCTGTATAGTAATACTGTAATTTATTGCCCGCAGGCTCCGCAATATCCATCAAAGACCAGCTTGTAATATATGAAGGAAGATTTATCTGCCCGGTAGATGAAACAAAATTTCTCACAACAGTAGTATATTGCGCCTGAAGCCTCTCATAAGACGACCTCACCTGGTCCTGAGAACGCCCAAAATAACATTTTACACCATTAGCCAATGTCAACGTAAAAGAATTAATAGTATTATCGCCATTTTGTGTATAACTGATTTTTATGTGCTGATAAGGCGATAAAATAAACTTACCAGAATCCTGGTTAAAATAAAATTTACCAGACACTCCCAATACGGAAAAACTGAAGATATCAGGTTCCAGGTCCATATTATACGTAGGGTCCAATTGACCATAACGGATATCCCACATGATCTGTGAATTGATATCCATGGTGTCCATGATCTTTGCTTTATAAGGCGTGTACATGTAACCATTAGACCCATCATCCGGGATGCCTCTCACTACACGTGTAAGACTCCCCCCGGTATTCAGGTTCCAGCCCAACCCTACCCAGGTAGCAGCTTCCTCTACCCTGATGCCTGAAGCATTATAACTAAGTGATACAGGAACCGATAAACTGCCAGCACTAATACTGTAAAAAGGCACCGATATCATAGCGGCACCCGTAGCATGGCCAACCGGTATATCTGTATACTTAGCAATGGCCGCAGCCTCCGGCGTAGGCGGAATTACCTGGAGCGGTTTCATATCCTGGCCGTTTATTGTTACCAGCCCACCTGATAACAACAGGAAGAGTAATAATTTTTTCAGGAGCATAACCAACTGATTGTACTTTTTATAAATATTTAATTGTTTACTGAATAATAACAGATCGGTATATTCTAAAAACTATAACCCACCCTGAACTTAATAGCCTGCGTACGCGGTACCTGCTGATAACTCAGAAAATCCCATAGCAACTGCAGCTTCGTTTTCTTAAATACTTTGCTCTTCAACGATACGATCTTGCTGATACCTACCAGGCCACTCTGTGTCCAGGCTGACGGTGTATGCACATTCGCAGAATCCACTGCCGGCTGATAATTGTATTCAAAACCACCACTGGCAAAAAAGCTCCCCTTGATCTTGTAATCTAAAAAGCTGCGCAGTGCGGCTCCCTGGTGAGAGAGTCTTATATTGTTCCACCCATTGCCCCAGCCCAGTTTGTAACTGCCACCCACACCAATCACGCTTTTGTCATTCAGCTTATACCCTACCGATAAACCCATATCACTGGTGGTGGGAAAGAAATACGTGCTTTTTTGCGTTTGAAGATTAGTACCATATTCCAGCCGGTTCCAGAAACTCTTTGTCTTCTGTCCATTCGGTTTAAAACCTTCCGGCATATTCATGTCCGGGTTGCCACCCAGTTTGTTCAGCTTGTCTTTTACCTGGTCCAGTTGTCCCTGCGCCTGCTGCATATTGTTCTGCAGGTATTGTGCGGCATTCGGTCCGCCGGCCTGTACCCGTTGCTGGATCAGTTGCTGGATATCTGCACGTGTTTGTAATCCCTGTAAAGAACCGGCATTGCCATATCCTGCCGGTACGCGGAACAGGCTGGCTAACTCTGAATGTTCTTTAAAAAAGGATTGAAAGGCAGGCAATTTCTGCAACAGGGCCAGTGCCTGCTGTTGTAGTTTATCCGGATCATTCAGCATGTTCTTGTATTCCTGCACCTGTGCAGCATAGTAATACGCCTGCCCGTTGTATTGCTTCAGTTGTTTGGCCAGTCCAAACTGGCTCAGTTGTTCGTTGAGGTATTGTTTGCGTTCCTTCAGGTATTGTTGGATCGTTTCCGCGGTTTGCAGTTTGTCTTCCAGTCCTTTTACACTATTCAGCGCAGACTGTACTTCTTGTCCTTGATTATTTAAAAGAGTATTGTTCGCAGACAAGAAATTGAGCGAGGTCTTTAAACTGTCCAGTCCCGGTACGTACTGTTTGTAGCGGTTAACCTTAGTGGCAGGTTGTTGCAAGGATTGTTGTAGTTCCTGGTATTTAGCCTGTGCATCTCCAAACAGGCGGGCGGCTGCCGCCGAATCTTTTTTAGCCAGTTGTTTTTGTAGTTTCTTTTCCCGGCGCGCCAGTTGCTGTAGATACTTTTCTGTATTTTTTACAAGATCCCCTTCCAGCCGGGAGGCTTTTTTATTGATCCTGTCCAGGAAACGTGTTGGAAAACCGGCTATGCGGTCCAGGGTTGATAAGCTATCCTGTGCATGAGCATATGCACAGATCATGATAAGCAGTAGAATGCTTAGCAGCCGTTTAGGTTGCATGAGTTTGGTCGGGTTCTGGGGTTTAAAAATATTTTATCACACAATCTATGTGCACAGGTAAGAGCAGTAATATATGGTCAGTATACATTACTGTCAGGCTAACCGAAATTAGCGCGCCTGTTTTGCATAGTTATCAACCACACGTTTTTTATCATTTATTTAATCTTCAGCCAATCATTACTGTATTATATACAATAAGGACTCAGGTGGCTGCCAACAGTACTGCATAAGACTTTAAAAAGTCTTGCACATTCGGGGAGAAAATGTGTTTGAAGTAACAGTAAAGGTTCGTAGAATAAAGTTAACTGGTAGTACACTCGAAAACCAGTGCCGCGAAAATAAGAACTTTAACCATATAACCAGTTACCACTTTGTGGTATGTTTATAATATGTTATCCACGTACTCATCTTATCATAAATATCTATATGATAATGCATTTCAGGTCCGGTATAAATGTTTGTTCAAAGCATCATTATTACATAGCGTATTTGTCTGTTACAAAACTACATCTGTAGTTTGTAGTAAGCCGTTATTGATCTAAAACTATATTTTTGTATTAATAATATGCACCAGACTATTATCTACAGAACACTTGCTATAGAAGAATATGATAAAATTAAAACGATAGACCGGAGTGAGGTCATTTCAGAATCGTACATCATAAAAAACAATTCACTTATCCTGGTACCAGATCACCAGGTGGTAACCGGTTTTACAACAGACGAGCTTGCTGCCATTATACAAAGGCAATATACCATAACAGCAAATGGAGGAATTGTTACCGGCGCATTTAACAATGAATTGCTTGTTGGCGTAGCATCGCTGGAAAAACAAAAAAGAGGCAGCAGGCAAGATCTTTGCAAAATGGATATCCTCTATATCAGTACTTCTTACAGAAATAAAGGCATTGCCACCCGTTTGCTAACCATCATCAAACAAACGGCCTTGCATTTCGGAGCATCCGGACTGTACATTTCAGCCACGCCCACCAGGAATACAGTGGATTTTTACCTGAAACATGGTACAATTCTGGCTACTCCGCCCGATGCTGCACTTCTGGCCCCGGAGCCACTGGATATTCATCTTGAGCTGCCGGAACAATAAGCCCACAGAATAGATTTCTATTATTCAGAAAGATTCCCGGGAAAGGAAACTTTCCAAATTCTTCTCATGATGACCATTATTAATAAACACTATAACGTTTAGCTGTCACTGCTCAAACGTTTGCATTTTATTTTCATCACACTTTTACTATGTATTAAAACACCGATCTTTGCATCTGACATAGCGTTTATTTAAATCTGTTTGATTGTATTGACATTGCGAATTATTCCTTCGTTATTTGTTGACAATTATCATCCCGTATAGTATGGAAAAACCCGAACCAAAAATCCCTGTTATCAAGAAAATTTTAATCGGCCTCATAGCCGTTGTCTTTATTGGCGGTATCAGTATGCTGATCGACAAAGACACACAGGCAGCCAATATGAAACTGGCAGCCATGCACGCCTCCCCATCCGAAAAGAAAAAATTATCAGCAGACAGGATCAGGAAAAAATCACGACCTGCTATCCAGGTAACAGAAGCCTATCTGCAGAACGAGCAACAAGCCAATGATACTTTTAAAGGAAAAGTATTGTACATAGCAGGCACTATTGCCGATATCAAAAACAATACACCAGGGCAACCTGATTATGCTTTACTAACAGGAAGCAAAAATGACACATACGTACAATGTTATCTTGTTGAAGAACAGGTTGCCAGGCAATTGAAACCAGGCATGAACGTGATCTTCAAAGGCACCTGTGAAGGACTGTCCACAAACGTATTACTCAAAAACTGCAAACTGGTTCTTGTAGAATAGAACACTCATTACCCGTAATAGCCAGCTCAGTTCCTTTCAAATAGCCTGCCGGCTGTTATACTGCTGTAACAGCATTAAGGTGCCAGTGTTATTAAAATGCGATGGCTTTTTACATAAATCCTTAAGAGACCGCCTTATTACTTATCCGGGCGGTCTCTCTCAAAGGTTTAAACATAGGACTATTTATTTACAACTGGTTTATTCAACTCTTTTGCCGGAATTTCAGTTCTGTTGTAGGATGTTTTTTGAGGAACACCTGCACTCTTGCGGGCAATATTTTCTACTCTTACAGCCTGTATTTCGTTGTTAGATATTTCAACCGGATCCCCATCCTTATTTATTAAATTACTTTTGCCCATATCTGTTTTACCCTGATCTGCATCCCATGAATGGCTTAACAGTTCATGCACCAGCACTATCCACGAAGGTTTCTTTTCCTGCTGTGAAAGCCAGTCATCCGGAACATAAGAAACCAGCGACCCGGTTGAAACTCCACGCTCCCTGTCTTCCAGGTTATAATAATTAGCGCCCGACATTGTTCTGCCTTCTTCATACAGTATCATATGAGCTTTGGGACTATTTTGCAGGGTACGCATACGTTCGTCCAGTATTTTGCTTTTGATACCGCTGATATTCTCCATATCGCTCTTCACCCTTAGTCCGAATTTATCGTTTCCTTTATATACTCCATTTAATTTGTAAGTAATATTAGCTGTCTTTTCATCAAATTCCACATCCTTCATCCGGTAAAGCTTTCCATCTGTTGCATACAGCAACGTTACAGGTTTTATCTGTTCTGACCCCGCATTTTTATCACCGCTTGCCTCATTAACAACCACTACCACAGCCTTACCATCCGGATCAATAAAACGTACCGGGTTATTCATTACGTAATTATAAGAACTCCAGGCGGTGTATTTTTCTGCCAGCGGATCCATCATCATAAATTTTCCTGTTTGCGGATCGTACATACGTGCTCCGAAATCATAAATATCAAGCCCGCTGTCATCGCTGAATTCCTTACTCTGTAACTCTTTACCTGCAATACCTATTTTATTTTCAGCATAGGGATGCTTAAGTAATCTGGAAGAGATACCTGACATGGTAAGGCCAAAAGGATAGTAATGGGTTTCCTCCAGTATTCGCCCGCGCGTATGGCTTACCTGGAAGTTGTCAAAAAATACATCCAGGCCAGAGGTTTCATTGCTCACATATACATACAGGTAGCCGTTTTTGGTAACCGGCAGTCCTGTCTTCATAAAAATTTTGAATTCCTCATTATTACCCACCTGCTCTGCACCAGAACCTGCAGGTATATATCTGAACTGTTCATCCAACAAAATCCAGTTCAGATAGGCTTTGGGCCTGCTGTTATTATCCCTGTTGTAGTCTGTTAAAAACTGCAGCAAACCACTACCCAGGGCCGGGCTGCCTTGTAAATTAAGCGGGCTAATTTTATTCGCTATCGGTGCCACACTACCAGACAATGTGCTTAGCAGATCAGGAAGGGGATTCAACGGTTCACCAGGTACGCTTCCAATCTGTTTGTACCAGGCGTTAACACGGATATTGAATGTATCTCCCGCCATTACTTTCAGAGCAATGGACGGGCCAATCTTTTGTCCGCTGCCATTTACACGTGCCACCATATCATTAGGCTGAGAGTAGGTATCAACAGGATAGCCGGCAGGTTTTGGACTGGCAGTTTTTGCAATATTAGAATAAATCGCTTCTTCAACAACCCTGCCTGCGGTTTCCATAGTAGCTGCAGGATAGAGGTCGCACTGCTGTTCGTCGGTAATAACCATCCGAATATTGCCAATATGATCTTTCAGAAAGTAGTCATAATGAAACTTTGCTTCCTGTTGACGCGCAGTGTCTGCCGAAGCATAGCGGGCTCTGCCATATTCATGCGTAAGAACCTGCAGAGTATCATTATGATAAACGGCTCCATCAAAATAGGTGGTAGTCGTTATCCTGGCGGGGGCAACAGTATAATCTGTAATTTTCTTCTGCAGCCTGGTGCCCATTGCGTCATAAACATATTCAACTACGCCTTTATTCTTCACATATATCAGAACCGGCAAATTAAGATGGTTATAGATAATAGTATCTATGCCTTTATTCGCATCACTGATCATATTACCATTGGCATCATATCTATAGTCTATACTATCCTTGGTATCCGGATTATAATGCAGGTCTCCCAGTTTACTGTTTTTATCATTCACAGCATCTGCAACAGCTACCAATTGATTCCCCTTTGTACCATAGCTATAAGTCAACTGATCAATAAGAGCGGAAGTATTGAATAAAAGGCCCTGCTGAGTCATAGCCAGTATGTTGCCATTGGCATCATAGGCCGATTCTGCATGTATACCATCCCCTATCTTCACACTGAAGTCAATACCTGCTGTTCTATTAAAGCTGCCAGCGGTATATTGGTTGAAATCGGCTTGCAACAGCCTGCCTGTACCATCATAAGCATAATCATACTTCCGGATCTGGTTATCGCCTTTACTTTTCCAAACAGTACCGCTGATCTCACCATTGTACAAGGCTTTTGAATAAGCGCCAATAGTAGAGTTTTCAGCAGTTTTGATGGCCGTCTGATCATACCCAAGATCAAACCCAAAATAACCGGTGGTATTATTTACATTTTTGGCATATTCACGATTAACTCCTATCAACCACCCCCTGATATGATAATCGTAATTCCGGGTATCCAACCCCTGGCCATTATTATAGCCTGGTGCCAATATCTCCCGGCTTAACTGGCCCAGCTCATTGTAACTGCTGATTGCCAGGGTAATTATACTGCCATTATTGACCTGTTGCTGCACGCTCTTCCTTCTGCCTGCATGATCATATTGGTATATTTTCCGAACGGTATAAGGTGTACCCCACCCGGTATGGCTGTTCAGTGACTCCTGCAGCAAGCCAGCAAAATCATAACGCATGGTAAGCACCTGCTTTCCGCCAGGATAACGATCTGATTGTACCTGGATAACATTTCCCCATTTATCATAGAACTGGGAAGTAAGCAGACATTTCAAACTATCAACAACCCATATCCGCATACCAGTAATGCGGTTAATGGTCTCATAAGATGGTATAGGTGCAATACCCATATCTGTAGTAACAAATACGGCGTCAGTTGTAGCAGAATTATTGTCAAAATCATAATCATCATAATAAATCACCGTAAGTATCCTGGAACTACCCGATAGAATTGGCCATGCCCTGTTGCTGGTATATCCATAACCCTTTTCAAAATCAACAGCCGTACGCACCTCATACTGTCCGGGCCAGTTGTCCGCCTGCATTTGCATATCGGCCTGGCTTACCGGAATTTCTGTATTATAATGCCCTGTCATAATCACTCTTTTGAGGGCATCGTATTTTGTAAAAGCCCATCGTTGCTGTTTGCGCAATTCCCCATCCTGCATAAGAATTACCTGGTTACGTTTGTTGTATACAAAATAAACGGGCTCTGCGCCAGGCATTTTCTTAACAGTTATCCGGCCTTGCCGGTCATACTGATAAGTAAAGCACCATTTATGGATAAAATCCTGGTCCGGCGTCCAGTTACCGGGTATCGTCTGCAACTCTTTTATGCCCTGAGGCTGTATCACCATTCTCAGTTTTCCCAAAGCATCATATACCCAATAGCTTTGCAGTACTTCAGTAACAGAAATCAGTTTGCTTTCCAATACCAGATGCCCTTCTTTATCAGAGTATTGAAAAATCTTACGGTTTTCTTCATCAGAAATTTCCCTGACCAACAAATCTCCGGCCACATAATAACCGGTACTGTAGCAAAGCCCGGTGGCAAAATCATAGATCCACCGGCGCACCTCATTTGCAGCATTGGCATATCCCAGGCTCCGGGTCGTTTTTCCGGTTCCGGGCTGCCAATGTTCTCCCGGCGCTCCCTGCTCTACTATCTTGTGAAGCGGAGATGCTTCATAAACAGCTTCGGACCATGGGCGTGAAGTAATAGCCCGATCAGTACCTGACGTATAAAAAGCATTGAGAGCTGACATAGCATCAGTCTGGAAACGTCCTGACCCGGAGATGGTATAGGGCAAATATTTTTTGTTTTCCCTGCCAAAAGGATCATATCCAATTATCTGTACCACGTCATTTCTTCCGGGAGAACCCTGTACATGGATTTCCTGTATCGGTCTGCCAAAGCCATCGGTATATGTCAGCAGTTGTGCATTGTCATTTGCCTGCAAAGCCGGTATTTGATCAAGTGTCTTTATACCTTCTTTGGTGATGCGATCTCTGGCAATATAATTTACGAGCTGACTGTCGAGACAACTCAGCCTGGGTGTAATTATGACCTGCGTTGAAGCCGCGATCCTGCTCCAGCAGCCATTTGCATCATCTTTTGCCCGCAGAAAATAGGAACCACTTGTTGTTGCTATAAAAGCGGGAGCGTTATTATCCATCGACATTCCTCCACCGGAGGTTTGCCAGTACCAGGTAATTCCAGGCTGGGGTTGCAAACGGGAAAGAATTACCTTGTTGCAGCCATCTTTTTGAGTTGGAGGAAAAGGCGTATTGGGCCGGTAATTGATCGTTACATTTACCGATGTGGAGGGACTCCAGCAACCTGTACTTTCATTGCGTGTACGCAGGTAATAAGTGCCAGCACTTGTAGCAGTATAAGTAGGTGAAACATCACCGGGCGAACCATACTGCTCTGCATACTGCCAGTGGGTTGTGAATCCCGGAGGTGGTTCTGCCCTTGTAAGCAAGGTATAATCACATTCCCTGGTAATTTGTGGCTGCTTCGGGGCTTCTGGTAATGGCAATAACGTTACATTTACCGGTACCAGATCGCTTTCACAGCCGTTGCTACCTACCACACTCACATAAAAGGTGCCAGATCGATTAGCATTAAAAGTAAAACTACCGGTAATGGTTGTACCCAGCAGAGTATAGGCCTCATCGTACCATCGATAAGTAGCAGCACCAGCACTTGTTGCCTTCAGGGTAACACTGCCCGTACCACAACGGTTTTCTGCGCTGGTAGCAGTTATTACAGGTGGCAACATCATATTGACAGTCCAGGGGTTTGTATAGTAAACTCCACACGCATCGCCATTGATCACAGCCCTGAAATAAGTATTGGCAGTGATCGGGTAAAAGCCGCACGTGTTGGTGGCATTCGCAATACTATACCAGGCAATGCCATCTATGCTGCGTTCCCATCGAAGAACCGGGCCGCTATTACCCGATAAAGACAAATAGACAGAACCATTCCGGCATACACTGGAAGCTCCGCTTATAGATCCAGTTTGTATAATGCGGTTATATACATCCAGTGTAAACCAATCCTGTTCATAAGTTTTGGCAGCGGTAGTAGTAACAGTAAGAGATCTTGCCGTATTACTAAGCCATTTTACGGTACAGGATTTTGATGCAGCCCCACTTTCAATCGTTCCTCCTGTAATGCTCCAACTATAACGTAGGGCAGATGCATCACAGGTATAAGTATAGCTGGTGTTGGGACAAACATTTTTCTCTCCGGTTATGCCCTGTGCAGAAACAACCAGAGATAACAGGTTATAGAAGGCCACAAGAAGGGAAAATCTAAGACAGTTCATCCATATATTCTGAAGCATGTTCATGATAAATCTCAGGTTTTAAGAAAAGGGAATAAGGTTATTTATACTGATAGAGATAATGAGAACGGATGTTATCCTCAGTATCTCGCACAATCTTCAATCTCCCCAGGCCGTCATATTCATAAAAAGCAGTGATATGGTTTTCATCTGTAACAGCCGTAACACCAACTCCCTGAAAATAGGAGTATGTTGTCATCCTTGCTTCTTTAGGATGAAGGCGTAGCTCATCGATAAGATTCCCATTAGTTTGAATAGTTATTTTTCCGGCATCAGTAACCAGCCATTGACAGCGTTTCCAGTATCCGTCGACAGCTTTGTTTACGCCGTTTACTGTAATGGTACTACCCGCTGTTCCTTTGCACCAAAGAGAAACGATATATTGCCCTGCAGGTAATGCTTCGCTATATATGGTACCTTTATAAGATAGTTTGCCGGTCCTTGAATCCTCCACATAATTACCAGCGTCATCAGTATAAAGCCAATTGCCTTTATCGCCATTTTCAAAGCTGGTATATGCACAGCTTGCAAAGGATGCATTTACAATTTTTGCAAGAAGCGAAGTACCATTATATGCCCATAGATAAGCAACAGTATCACCTCCGAAAGTACTGATCTGCTCGGGATTACCACCGGTATGATACCGGGTATAATAAATATCCTCTTTATAGTAACGGGTATCCCAATAACCATTGTTGTCAACAGAAGAATGAAAATCTGCTATAGGTTCTTTGATATCAAGTTTTAGTTCTGTTTCCGGCAAAAGATTGCCGTTGAATAAGCCATATCGTGTATAGCATGCGGCGATCACCCGTTCAACTCCTGCATCATCCCGCTCACGGGTAATTTTCTCTATAACAGGTGAATGAATATGCCGTTGCTGCAACTTGCCTATATTCCCTTTAAAAAGAGAATATTGAAACGGATAGCTGTACTCCGTAATAATCTGTCTGTTATTGCTGGTAAATTGTACTGATTTTAACAGAAACAGTAATGCTGTATCATACGAAAAACTTTGCTCCGTAACAAATGAACGACTGTTTTCAAAAAAGGTAGTTCGTATACTTTTCAGCTTACTCAATCCCAGGTTGAAAGTATAGCTTCCATGGGCATACCGCGATAGGAAAGCCGCCCCAAACGGACCACCGCCGCCAACAGCAATCCCCACTTTATACCCGGGAACACAGGTTAATGCTTCATCATATTCATTGTCTACTTGCTTTACCGGTATATATTCACCGCCTTGATATTTGTAATCGATTTGTTTTTTCAACAGTCCTCTTTTATAATCGTACGAGGTGGGGGGTGCAAATGGAAAGCTATAATTGATGCCATCGGAAAAGTCACTGATAGAGGTATAGAATGATTCACTTTTTCCGCCTTTTCCATCATTTCCGTATAAAACTGTAACTTTGGCATAGCCAATATGGCTGCCCTGGGTAGTGCCAAGGGCAACAGCATTAGAAGAAACCCTGGCCATATAAAACACAGGATTGTAGTGATAATCAGCTATCCCTTCATTAATATAAGTACCATAATTATATTGAGGTTCTTTAAAAATAACCCCGCTGGATATCAGGGTATCCTCTTGTGGCATTACATAAGAATAATTCCGAACAACATTGTTGGTTTCACTGATTCCATCATGATCTATGATCCTTTTTATCCTGGCTCCGCCTGCTATTTTATTGATCCATCTTAACCTGGTTGGTTCATACCAATATAATTGCGCCTGTGCAGCATCCCATCCTACATCCGCAACATTTCCATTGATAAACTCTGTACAATGATTTTTTCCTGCCCAGGCCTTCAAGAAATAGCGGCCCGGTGGCAACGACAAGTTTCCTGATTGAATATAATTTGCCTCACTGGAACCATAATACCAATATTTTATTATCGTACCGGAAGAATCTAATAACCAAACCTTAGGCCCCAACGTTGTGCCTGCAAACCCTGTTGTTGAGCAATACCTGGAATCTATCCGGAAATAGATACTACTCATTACACGCTCAACGGAAAAAGGAGTAATGGAGAATTCACCCTCTGAAGATCCTGCATGTGATACCGATGCTTGTCTTTGAACTGAATCATAGGCTTGCATAGGCATCTTGCCTATAAACCCGTATTGATGGCCTTCAAAATCAAAAGAAGTAAAACCACCTGTTGGATATTTAATCTCTTTAAGCAGCCCATAACAACCACCGCAGGCAGAGGCTTCCCTGTTGGCCCCTTCATAAACTACACTCATCCCATCTATGGTTGTGTAAAAGGAAGGAAGTAGCGTTTCTTTGGTATTCCCATTTAAATAACCCCAATGATCCTGCTGAAAATATCCAACAATGGTATAACGGTTCATTTCAGGTAATACCCCATTATAAGCAAAACGGTAAGGAGGTTTCAGTTCCTTATCTACATCTGCTGAAGACAGTTCCTGAATACTGGTGAGTGTAAGCCGGCCTGTTGAATAATCATAATTATGCTGAAATCGTTTTATACACTGACCGTTTTGATTGGTAATGAGTATTCCCCGTAATGGGTAGGTTCCCGAAGAAGCGCCCGGAATATCCTTACGAAGCGTATCTCCTTTGAGGAAGTGTATGGTTAAACCTGCTGAAGTATTGATCTGACTCAGGTGTTTCCCTTGTATCGTCATTCTTTCCTTTCGTACGGAAGGGAAACTGAATTTCCAACCATTTTGATATAATGCCGATTCTGAAATACGCATATCATAACTCATCGAATAGTTTTCATAACTGAAAGTAACCACACGCCCTGCCGGGGAAGTGATTTTTGTTAAGAACCAACTGGTAACCGGTGGTTTGGTATAATGACAACTATATACTCCTGAGATGCGCATATCGGAGGTTTCGCAAGCTTCGAACAGATAGATAGTTCCATCATCAGCAATCAATTCCCACCCTTTGATAAAATCATTGCTCCCGGGCTCTGGGATCTGCAATGGCCGGATCGTCATTTTACGGTCAGCCCCTACTTGAATCTGACGGTTCCAATCAAAGGCGAACTGGCCGGAAAGTCCATTTACATTAAACGTAAACTGATCGGGCTGTGCATCATTGCAGTTAATGATTGAATTGAAGCGATTGAATTGCTCCTCATTAGTGCCTTTGTAAAAATTATCCGGTTGAATAGATTTTGAAAACGTCAGAAAACCATTGTAGCCATATTCATCCGCCCCTCCCATGATAGTTCGCGTGATGACCCCTCCCGCATTGAGTGTCCAACCCATTCCTGCCCGCGAGGCAATTTCATCTACTTTATGTCCGGATGAGTGATACGAAAGAGAAACAGATAGCATGATATCGCCTTCCTGCACATCATATAAAGGAATATTAATCCGGGGCGTACCAGTATACAGACTTACCGGAATGGATACATACTTACCCAGGGCTGCAGCCTCCGGAGATGGAGGTATCAGGTTATCTGCCTGCGTGTTAACAGCTCTGTTATCGCTCCCCAGTTGGGCATGCAACCGGACCGAAATTAATAACATCGTCAGGACAAGTACAGCCCGGCCTTTTCGCAGCAGGTGTTGTTTGGATTTGCTAAAACGTATGGTCATAGATATTTTGATAAAGAAGAAGAGTGCCATTGGTAAAACTCCGTTACGGAGGCAAGTTATTACCAATCATATACTGGCAGTATTCAACCTTTATCGGTCAACAATAAATATTTATCAACCGTTGTTTTTTACCAATAAACCGTAATAAAAGTGCTGAGGACTCCTGGAACAATCAGATAAGAAAACAGGTTCCGGAATATCTATCGCATACAGCAGACTGAACCAAACCATACTATTCTTCAGACCAGGGAGTATTTTTCTTATTTTGGAAGTAACAAAATTATTACCACTTCTTAGTTGTAACAAATGCCCTGTTGCTGCGTCTAACGTGGTAGCGCGGCAACCATAAGCCTCCGTTCCATTCTTCACCCAAATATCTTCTGCAATGAAAAAACTTTTCATCCTGCTATTCCTGTGTCCTTTATTGGTTATTGGTCAGCAAACAACTGCACCCGCCTATGGCAATAATGCAAAAGCAGGTCATCGGGCCAATATCCGCGGTATCAATATGTATTATGAAATATATGGTGAAGGGCAGCCTTTACTGATCATTCACGGCAACAGCGGCAGTATTGGCGATTTTCAATACCAGATCCCCTATTTCGCCAAACAATACAAGGTCATTGTGGCCGATAGCCGCGATCATGGTAATACGCTCGACACACTGCAGATGAACGATTCTCTCACTTATGAAATGATGAGTGATGATTATGCAGCACTACTCACTCATCTTAATATAGACTCCTGCCTGGTGCTGGGATGGAGCGATGGCGGTATTAATGGATTATTACTGGCTATCAGGCATCCTGAAAAAGTTAAAAAACTGGCTATTACCGGCGCTAACCTGTGGCCCGATAGCACAGCTATTGAACAAATGATCTTAACCCGTTTTACAGGTATCAGGAATTATTACCAGAAACTGAACCAGACCAAAAAAACAGCGGAAGCCCAGGTATTGTTGCGTCACTTTAACCTGATACTGACACAGCCTCACATTACACCGGAACAATTACAACAGATCAAATGTCCTACCCTGGTCATGGGAGGCGATCATGATGTGATCAAACCCCAGCACACTTTACTGATTGCACAATCTATCCCAAAATCAAATCTCTGGATAGCTCCGGATGCAGGCCATGGACTACCTGTTCTTAAACACAAAGACAAGTTCAATGCGCAGGTTGATGAATTTTTCAAAACAGCTTTTAAGAAAATTGAAGGCCAGGGGCTTTTTAGTAACTAGCACGCTATTATATCGCCTGTTTTAGAATAGCATTTCCAACCGGACAGTCCAGGCATTTGCGCACATCACAATAATTATTTTTAAGCTCAATGAGCGACTGGGAATCAAATGCATTTCTATGTACACATCCCAGCTTGCTGAATGAAGTAGTAATGGCGTTTTTTTCAGGCGATAATATTTCCAACCATTGTAATACGCGCTCCTTGTACATGTCTTCATTGTGCAGTTGTCCGTATGCAAATAAAACAGGTACAACCGTATTGATAATGATATTATCTGTCATAGCATCGCCCAGCTTTTTGGGTTTATAGGCAGATGCCTTATCGAGCGTATAATGATAATGCCAGAAGTCGCCTGCTGTTACATTCAGTAACTCTTTTACTGTTTGCACCGACCTGGTTTCTTTAATTTTTGAAAACAGGTGTTCTGACTGATGTATCAATACGGCAAGCTGTGCAAGCCGTACGGCAGGGAAGCTGCCCGGACGCATTCTGAGAAACTGCAGTTTATGATGCACGGGTTCAAGCTTATATTTACGCTGGTAAAACCGGTATTCCTTCTGCAGCATGATCACATACTTATCTACAGCGTTTTCCTGTAGTAAACCCGCCTGTCCCAGCAATAAAGCTTCCAGTTGCTGTAGTTGCTTTTTATGACGTGCCAGCAAGGTAACAGGTAATGTACGCGCAATTGCTTCAAAAGCTTCTGCATTCACTTTGATACCAAAATTCCGCGCCAGCATCCGCCAGAATGTTTCTTCCCAATGTTGCTGGTTCTGTTGCAGGTGACTAAACACCTGTTCCGTTTTTCGTTGCAGTCTTTCTATCAGCAAACGCTCTTTCCAGGTAATCCAAACAATTCTTTTTACGGTATTCATTTGTTCACCACAGGGAACAAACGCAGGCTTATTTAACCAGTCTGTATATTGCTGTAATAATATCTTCGACACACGTTCCTGCAGACATAATACCGGTATATTGCCAGGCAACTCAGTAGCATTATGCTGCCACACTACATGCAGGATCACATTTTTGTAATGTTCGTTAACGTGATGTTTATGGGTATACCATAAACCGGAAACAGTGTGCAATTCAATATTGCCTGCCCATACGGTAGTACCTGTGCGGATGCGGGCCTCCATAAAATCAGGCCCCTGGTTGGTATTAAACGTACCGGGATGTATAATTTCCAGCGATTCGCCGGCAGTAGTAGAAAGGGCGCTTTTATTAAAATATTGAAACTGCCAGATAAACTGCAACAACCTTTCGGATATCATCGGAATTGAATTTTTTACAATAAACAATCGATGATGAAGGTGTTACCTGAAGAAGTTGTAAGTTATACGTTTTAAGTTGTATGTCCATCCCTGCTATCTAATCTTTGTTTACCCTAAACAGTTCGTTGTTTACGAACTTACAACCTGAAATCTACAACCTATTAAGCTCCTGCACTACCCTGCTTACCGGTAATCCCATGACATTGTAAAAATCACCCTGGATACTTTTTATGCCAATTACACCTATCCATTCCTGTATGGCATAGGCCCCGGCTTTATCGTAGGGCTGATACTTGTCTACATAAAAAACGATCTGTTCCGGGGTCAATGTATGAAACCAGACAGCAGTAATGTCTGCAAAAGCAATCTCCTGTTCACCATTCCTGATTACTACACCAGTGATCACTTCATGTTTCTGCCCCGATAAACGTGTAAGTATTTCTATGGCATTTTCCCGGTCTTCCGGTTTGCCGATAATATCATTTCCCAATACCACTACGGTATCTGCCGCCAGTATGACCGCATTATTGTTCTCATATCGTCTATAGGCCTCAGACTGCTGTACCGCCAGCGCTTTATTCCTGGCAATATATATCGGTACATCTGCTACCGGCAACCCGGCAGGGAATCGTTCGTCAGTGGATTGTACCATTATATCAAAATCAATTTCAGCCCATTCCAGCAACTGTTTTCTGCGCGGCGATTGCGATGCCAGTACAATACGTTTACGACTAGTCATTATGCATAAATTTTAAAAAAAATCATGGAGCAAATCCCTGTCAGCATCACCAGTTTTACCCATGTACTCAGACGATGATAATCCGTAGCCACAGAAGCCTGCACCAGCTTACGGAAAATGTACAGCAGCGGAATAATTACAAATAAGAAACAGTATACAGCAGCCCACCACCAGTTAAAGGGAAGAATATATGCCTCTACAATCAGTAAGGCGGCCGTCAGTACAATCAACCACGTGGCAGCAAACACCTTCGATACATTCACTCCCCATACAATGGGCATGGTTTTACACCCGTAACGCGCATCCCCCTGCATATCTTCAATATCCTTCACCACTTCGCGTATCAGCGAAATGATAAATGCAAACCCCGCGTACAGAAAGGTAAAGCGCATTAGCCGCGATGCCTGTACACCCGGGTACAATTCCGGGTTGGTGATCACTTTGTAATGTGTTATAAAACCGATTACCATTACCACCCATGCAGTAAGCAATGATATGATGATATTACCGGTCAGCAGCTGTTTTTTGAAAGTAGTGGAGTAAAACCATAACGCCATTACACAACCTATATTGGCAAATACCAGCCACCATACCCCCAGTTTCCAGGCTACTACACAACTGAATATAATACCGGCCAGTGATAATCCTATATGCCACAAAATAGCCGAACGCCGGTGGATCATCCTTTCTATCACCAGCTTACCCGGTTTGTTTACTTTGTCAATATTTACATCAAAATAGTCGTTGATAATATACCCTGCAGCAGCAATACATACGGAAGCCAGTACCAGCAATACAAAAATGACTGGTGTGAACACATGGGTATGCTGATACTGCTGTGTTACAGGCACAACAATACAATACTGGAATAAAAATTGGGTCAGCGCAATGAACAACAGGTTTACCAACCTGATAAGACGAAAAAATGCGACCAGTAATTTCATTGGTAGCTAAGATAAACAATGCCTTCGTATGCAGGAAACACAGAAGGGAAAAGTTAACAGTGCAGGTTATAAGCGATAAGTATTAAGTTTTAAGAAATCTCAGCACACAAATGCAAACCTGGCCTGTAACCCACCTACAACCTATAACATTTTAAACAGTGCTAACCGTTTTATGCCGCCTGGTAAGCACTACATACAGAATAATGCCGCCAATTACCAGCAACGAAGCGATCAGTTCGGCCTGTGTGGGATGAAAAGAACCAATGTGGTATTTTGTATTAACGCGGATCTTCTCAATAAAAAAGCGCTCAATACCATTTACCACCAGGTATACCGCAAACAGCGTTCCCGGTACGGCAAGACGTGTACGCAATGCCCACAACAACAGGAACAACAGCAATCCCATCACCGTTTCATAAAAAGGCGTAGGAAAAACCGGCACCGGTAAATGATTACAATACTGCGATTCCTCGCAACCATTGATACGTGTACCTTCTCCTATTACATTGTGCGGATAAGAATAAGCAAACAGCCAGTTGGGCAACCAGGATGGCGCCTTGGCGCTTTTATGCGGAATTTCAGAAAGATTGTCTACATGAAAAGTTTTCAGGTAAAAATTGCTGTTCACCTGCAGTGTCTGGTTGAATGCGACAGTATCAGCAGGAACGGCTTTGGAAGTTACCGGGTCAGTTACATACGCACTGTTCAGAATACCCCAGTCGCCATCACCACCTACCTGGCAACCAATACGACCAATAGCATACGCCAGCATCAGAGCAGGTGCAGCACCATCGGCCAGATGACGGAAACTGATCTTGTTTTTACGGGCATAGAACCAGATAGCCAATGCAGCACAGATCAGGCCTCCGTAAAAGGTCAGACCACTGAAAGACAACAATGCCTCAATGGGACTGGCAATGAACTCATCCCAGTTTTCAAGATTATGGAACACTTTGGCACCCAGGAAACCAAACAAAGCAGCATAGATCACCAGGTCACCCACCCTGTCGTGCGGCCATATACGAATGGTACGCTCTTCAGGTTGTGCCAGTTTCTGTTTATGTTTTTCGCGCCATTTCAGAAATGCAAATAAACCGCCTGTGGCCAATCCAACCCACCAGTTACCCTCTGTTGAAAAGAAATACTCCTGCGGATCGCCAATATTGCCACCTACCAGCAACAGACCAAGTATCTTATAACCCAGCAAAAAGCCCAGGAAAAAATTCAGTAGCAGCTCACCAATGCTTGCAGGCTTTCCTACCATTATTTTAATGTCCTGCCCGTGCAAACGCCCCAGGCGCTCCTTACGCTTCAGCTCCTGCGTTAATACAAAAGCTGCTGCCAGGAACGACAAAGCCACAAAAAAACCAAACGAATTCACAAAGCGAAGCCGGGTCCACTCTACACCGAACAGATCTTTAAAAGCGTAATAAAGGTTAGGATACATGAATGATTGTCAATTGAGGTTTAAATATGGCAATTAGAGTTGCAATGATAAGAAACAACCGTGCGAAAGCCAAACTTTTAGCGGCTGGCGGATGAAATTAACAGGTGAAGGGAATAAAAAACCCTCCCATGAATGAGAGGGTTATCACTATGAACAAAGCTGAACATCTGCATGTATCAGCCAAAATCTGTTTTATCAGCAGTATTCATTGAACGCTGCCATCAGGTTCTGTGCTATCATTTGAGCAGGTCTTCCTTCGATCTGGTGACGTTCGATAAAGTGCACCAGCTGACCGTCTTTAAACAACGCAATAGACGGAGAAGAGGGAGGATAAGGCAACAGGTGCTCTCTCAGTTTCTTTATCGCATCAACATCAAAACCTGCAAAACTGGTGCTCAGGTGGTCAGGCTTTTTAGTAGCATTGGCCACTGCCATCAATACACCAGGACGTGCAGTACCAGCCGAACAACCACATACCGAGTTTAGCACCACCAGCGTTGTGCCTTTTTCTTTTAATTGATTATCAACCGCTTCCGGAGTCAGAAGTTCAGTAAAACCATTATCGGTCAATTCTTCCTTCATTGGAAGTACTATTTCTGCAGGATACATTTCTGAGTTTTTATTGTAAATAATTCTGATTACACATATATAGAACGCAAATTTACGCAAAAAGTTGATTGCCGCTTCCCGGAAGCCAACACTGCACTTCTGTCATACAATCCATTACAATACTGCACTTTTGACATAGCCAATTAAATGATTTCTCTCCTTTTGACAGTAAAATTCATCATTTCTGGCACTGGTACGCCATTTGAAAAATCATCTGCGTATACATTTTAAAACAATAAAAATTAAATACGCTATGACACTCGTAAAGTTTAACAACCGCCCGGCTAACAGATCTTTCAACACTGTATTTGATGACCTGCTGAACCAGTTTCCCGCAGTATGGAATGATGCAAGGACCACAGGCAATGCAGCTCCCGTAAATATTCATGAAACTACCGAAGCTTATCATCTTGAAATGAGCGTTCCCGGTGTTGCCAAAGAAGACTTTACTGTGAAGTTGGAAAAGGGTATTCTGTCTGTAAGTTTTGAGAAAAAAGAAGAAACAAAAGCGGAAGACTATAAAACGATCCGTCGCGAATTTTCATATCGCAGCTTCACACGCAACTTTCATGTAGAAGAAAATATTGATGCGAATAAAATTCAGGCGAAGTACGAAAACGGTATCCTGAAACTTTTATTGCCCAAGCAGGAACAAACAAAAGTTGCTGCACAGCAAATCAGCGTTCAGTAATCGTTTAAAGAAATCTTAAAATTTTTCATACGCAGTTGGTTTTGGTTAGTGACCCATCCCGATTTTTATTGGGATGGGTTTTTTATTGTTTTATGTTAACTTCGGCCACGATTTAAACCCAACATGAGAAGTCCCAACTCTTGTATCCAGCGAAGCATTGTATTATTTATAGTGTTTGTTATACAAACCTGTTGTCTGATGGCGCAGGTTAATCATGGCGTAGCTACCGACACGGTTCCTAAACCGGTTGATACCGCTGCCATGTCATTGCCGGCGGTAGATTCATTTGATATGCATCTGCGCATTAAAAACCTGAACCCGTATTTTACACTGCATGTTGACTCTTCATTGAATTATAAACTGGAGATCAATCGTGATGAAGCAGGGTATTACTGGTACCTGCGCAATTCTCCTGTAGGGCTGCGTATCAATAAGGATAATGGTATGCTGTCTTTCAAAGCAGAGAAATCATTCTTCCTGTCGGGCAAACTGAAATACGATAATGAATACCGGGTAAACCTTGGTGTACAAAGCCTGAACAATCCCAAAGAACACGTCGACACTTCTTTCACGATCGTTTTTTACAATACCGACATCATTGTATCACGCGTTAAACCTTCGGTAAGTTCAACCCTTACTGTTGATGAAGGCGATACCGTTGCGTTTAAAGTACAATGTGAAAATGGCAGCTTCCCCATCGAAAACATTACTTTCTTTGCTAATATGCCGCTGAAAAATTTCACGCTGGTAAGAAAATGTGATGATGATTTCATCTGGTCGCCCCCGTTCGATTTTGTAAAAGAGACCGACTCCGGGAAAGTACGCATACTACTGCTGAGCTTTGTAGGTTCCAACCGGTTTATGGCACGTGATACAGCTACTGTAAAGATCATTGTACGTGATGCATTGAACTATCCGTTGGCAATACAGGATTACAATCTTACAGTACGGAATATCAACTCCTACGTGTTAAGGCTGAAATACACCTTCGTACAACTGGACAGGGGTATCAAGAAAACTAAAGGCACCCGCACCACCTTTGATATTACCAGCCCTACCACGGCACTTACAGGCACTATCCTCAGCACATCAGGCAGTTCTGGCACACAGAGTGTGGGTAAGGTGATGCCAAGCGTAGGCGTGGCCCTGGTACCGGTAAAAGAGGCCGTAGCACCCACCCGCACCATGGAACAAAACCAGGCATCTAATATCAGGGCTGCTATCAAACGTCTTGAGTACATGGTGAGCGACAATGCCCTGGTTGGCGAACGTGACCCGGATATTTCCAAAAAGATGAACAAATTGAAAGAAGAACTGAAACAAACCCAGGTTCAGCTGATCGATGTTCCCCTGGAGATAGTCAGCACTATGACAGAAAAAGAGCTGAACGATTATTTCAACAGCCCTAAAGTGCGTAAGAAATACCGTTTGAAAAAATAACCATTTTGCAAATTTGAAAATGTGTTAATTTGAAAATGACATTACAGGGATCAAAAGCACAATACCTGGCATTCATTTTCAAATTGTCAAATCCAACTATTTTCAAATGAGATATTATTACCTTTTTATACTCACGCTCATTGCCGGCACATCACTGCATGCACAAACCACTGAAGACTCAGTAAAGGCCACGATAAACAAGCTGTTCGAAAGCATGAAGAACAGCGATGCTGCAGCTTTAACAAGTGTATTTGCAGACAGTGCTATTATGCAGACAATAGTGAATACCAAAGATGGAAAAACGATCATTCGGAATGAAAAGATCGTAGATTTCAGTGCCGCTATCAGCAAATTACCCAAAGGTGCGGCCGATGAACGGATCTCATTTGAATCAGTAAAAACAGATGGTCCGCTGGCGATTGTATGGACCCCTTACCAGTTTTATTTCAATGGTCAGTTCAGCCATTGCGGAGTAAATTCATTTCAACTGGTTCGCCTCAACGGGCAGTGGAAAATTCAATACATCATAGATACGCGAAGAAAACAGTGTACTGATTAATTAATGAGCAAATTTGAAAATTTGAAAATGCCAACAGGTTGGATATCATTTTCAAATTTTCAAATTACTTTGCAGATTAATAGCCCAGGATTTTCAACATACTCTGCGCACTCTGCTCCTTCGCATACAGCCAATCTACCAGTTTGCCATTTTTATCATGACCCACTATTACGTGTTTGGGTGAAGGGATCAGGCAGTGCTTGATGCCACCATAACCACTGATCTGGTCCTGGTAAGCACCTGTATGGAAAAAGCCCAGGTATAATGGCTCTCCGTTTGTTATTTTAGGCAGGAACACTTCATTCACATGTTCCTCTGAGTCGTAATAATCGTGACTATCGCAGGTAATACCTCCCAGTACCACGCGCTGATATTCCTCATCCCACTTATTTACAGGCAGCAGCAGGAACTTTTCACCAATACCCCAGGTATCGGGTAATGTAGTGATGAATGAAGAATCGATCATATACCATATCTCACGATCATTCTGCATCTTCTGCCCTATCACGCTATAAATATGCGCCATGCTTTCACCCACGGTGTAACTACCAAACTCAGTAAAGATGTTCGGCATGGGTACATGGTTTTTGTTACAGGCTTTTTTGATATTGCCGATGATCTCGTTGATCATGAACTGGTAATCGTATTCGAAGCCCAGTGAGTGCTTGATGGGGAAACCACCACCGATGTTGATTGAATCCAGTTCGGGACAGATTTTTTTCAACTGACAATACAGGTTGATCACTTTATTCAGCTCACTCCAGTAATAAATATCGTCTTTAATACCCTTGTTCAGGAAGATATGCAGCATTTTTAGCTGGAAACGATCTTCATTACCTTCAATCTTATCAACATAAAATTCCAGTACATCGCGTGCACGGAAACCAAGACGGGATGTGTAGAACGGGAATGTAGGTTCTTCTTCCGCAGCAATACGGATACCCAGCTTAAAAGGCACCTTCACCGATCTTTTATACTGCTGCAGTTCGTCCTTGTTATCCAGTACAGGCACTACATTTTTAAAACCGGAGTTCAACAGACTCGCAATGCGGCTGGTGTAGGTCTTTTGCTTATATCCGTTACAGATGATAAACGTGTCCTTGGTAATCTTCTTTTTGGCATACAGCTTCTTGATAATCTCAATATCGTATGCGTAAGAAGTCTCCAGGTGAATGTCATGCTTAAGGGCTTCTTCTACAACAAAAGAAAAGTGTGAGCTCTTGGTACAATAACAATAGTTATACTCTCCTGTGTAGCGATGCTTTTTAATAGCATTGGCAAACATCTGCTTGGCTTTCTTGATCTGCATACCGATCTTGGGCAAATAGGTAAGCTTCATAGGCGTACCGTACTTGGCGATCAGTGCCTGCAGATCGAGGCCGTTGAAATAGAGATTGCCGTCTTTTGTGTCGAAACCGTCCTGGGGGAAGTTGAAAGTTTGCTTCACCAGATCGGTATACGAGTTGTTCATGTACTGGTTCAAGGTGCTGCGGATGATGTTTTTAAGTAGTTAGTAAAAACGTATACCAAGTAACAAAAATTACGCAAAAGTAGTTTTTTGCACGATTCAACAAATAAAAAACCGGGCGTTGTTTGAAAAACACCCGGTTTTTATTATAGAAATAGTTCAACTATTCATGCTTATTTTACAGAAGCTACCAGCGCTTTGAAGCTCTCAGGCTCATTCATAGCCAGGTCGGCCAGAATTTTGCGATCCAGTGTGATACCTTTCTGGTTCAGTTTGTGGATGAACTCAGAATAGGTCAGACCTTCAGGTCTAACAGCCGCGTTGATACGGGCGATCCACAAAGTGCGGTATTCTCTTTTCTTTAATTTGCGACCAACATATTTGTACTGGAGACCTTTTTCCAATACGTTTTTGGCAACGGTGTAAACATTTTTACGTTTGCCATAGAAGCCTTTGGCTGCTTTCAGTACCCTTTTACGACGGGCGCGTGAAGCTACGGCATTTACTGAACGAGGCATATCTTAATTTTTTGAGATTAGTGATGGAAAATTTGCTGAATCAGGAAGAGAGATGGCCGGAGACGTTTTGCGGTCTGCGTCCTTCATCGCTTCTTTATTTCAAACGCAACAGACGTTTTACGAAGTCAACGTTTGATTTGTGAACAGCACCGTCAATTCTCATAGCACGTTTGCGCTTATTCGTTTTTTTGGTGAGGATGTGACGCTTGAAAGACTTCTGGTGGGTGATTTTACCCGTGCCGGTTACTTTAAACCTCTTTTTGGCACTTGAGTTTGTTTTAACCTTTGGCATTTTTTAATACCTTTTACTGTTATACCCTGCTGGCGCTCCCGAACAGACTGGAGACTTTTTGGGCCGTGTGGGCAATAAAGTTTATCCCCTTTTACGGTTCTAAACTTAAAATGGAGCGCAAAGGTAAGTATTTTGTCTGAAAGGTTAGTACAAAAATAAAACATTCAAAGAAATATTGGCCATTCCGCTAATATATCTGATAATCAATCTGTTAATAATAATTTGTTGCCCTGATTGTTTGAAGATTAAGGCCGGTTCATCGCTTACAGCTTCTTCAGACCTCCAATTCCGGACTTATTTTCTATATTCACTCTCAACCAAAAGTCAAAACCAACAGCCAACACCTTGTATTAGTTTGGTAGCTCGCAGTCTTTACAACTACAAATTATAAACTGCCGACTACCCTTCTGCTAAAAGCCAAGCACCTGACAGCTAACTCCTGACTCTTCTTCCTTTTTTCCGTATTTTACCATTTCAAACTTTACCTGCGCATATATGAAAAAACTTACCTGGTTACCATTGTTACTGTGCCTGGCTTTCTGCCAACCCGACAAATATCCGGATGCCAAAACAAAAAAGATACTGGTATTCTCTAAAACAGCCGGATTCCGGCATTCTTCTATTCCCGATGGTAAAAGAGCCATCCTGAACATGGCCCGGCAAAACGGTTTCATTGCTGATACCACCGAAAATGCCGTTTATTTTACCGATGATTCATTAAAGAAATACGCTGCGGTGGTATTTCTGAACACTACCGGCGATATTCTGAACGATGAACAACAGGCAGCCTTCGAGCGCTATATCCGCGCAGGTGGCGGCTATGCAGGTGTACATGCCGCTTCCGATACAGAATACGGCTGGCCCTGGTATGGCAAGCTGGTAGGTGCCTATTTTATCAAACATCCCGAACAACAGGAAGCGGTTCTGCATGTAACGGATCGAACGCATATTTCCACCAAACACCTGCCCGCAGAATGGAAACGCAAGGACGAATGGTACAATTTTAAAGATATCAATCCCGACATACATGTACTGATCACCATTGATGAAAAAAGCTACCAGGGTGGCTCTAACGGCGACAATCATCCTATGGCATGGTATCATTCCTTTGATGGTGGCCGCGCCTGGTACACAGCATTAGGCCATACCGAAGCATCTTACACTGACTCCAATTTCCTCAAACACCTGGAAGGAGGTATTCTGTATGCGATGGGGAAGAAATAGTGATGTGCAAATTTGCTAATGACAGGATAGTGTTGACTGCTGCGGGCTTTGAGCCATAAGCAGATACAAGTCCCAAAGAAAGACAGAAATACAAGTTGACAGGTTAACCAGGAATCAGCGAACGAAGTTTCTTTTAATCAGGAATTGCAGAACCAGAAATCAGAAACACGTAACCCGAAACTGTTTTCATTGACCACAATAAAAAAGAGCACCTGCTTTACACAGGTGCTCTTTTTTTATGAATCCAGCAGCGATTATTCTGCTTCTTTTTTCTTCTTCTGCGTTTTAGGTGCGAAGATCATCAGCATACGTTTACCTTCCAGCTTGGGCATGCCTTCCGGCTGACCAAATTCGGCCAAACGCTCTGCAAACTTCAGCAGTACCAGTTCGCCTCTTTCCTTGAACATGATAGCACGGCCTTTGAACTGTACGTACGCTTTTACCTTATTACCTTCTTTCAGAAAGCTTTCGGCATGACGTGCTTTAAAGTCAAAATCGTGGTCATCTGTACCAGGTGTAAAACGGATCTCTTTTACTTCAGCCGTTTTACTTTTGGCCTTCATCTCCTTTTCCTTCTTCTTCTTCTCGTATAAGAATTTATTATAGTCGATGATCTTACAAACCGGCGGATCAGCCTGTGGAGAAATCTCAACCAGGTCGAGACCCTGATCCTGCGCCATACGCTGCGCTTCCTGCGTTGGATACACACCTACCGTTACATTATCCCCTACCAGGCGTACCTGTGGCACCCTGATCATGTGGTTGGTGCGATGTTCCTGTTGTTGCTCTTTTTTAAAACGGGGATTAAAATTACCTCTTGGAGGTCTTGGTGGAAATGCCATTTACAATCTTTAAGTGAACAATTTTCTGTATTAGCGGCGATCTGTTTTACTAATCAACACCGTTGTGTCGCCTTCCGGCAATTTGCCGTATGCAACGGTTTGAGCCTGTTTTGCCTGTTGGGCAGTTATCAATGGGTGGTAATCAAAATATAACTAGCGGAGTGCTTCCAATGGTTATTACTCTGCACGTCTTTCTTTGATTTCCCTTACAGCTTCTGTAATGAACTCCTCAATGCTTTTGGTACCAAGATCGCCTTTACCCTGACGCCTGATAGCCACTTTCCCTTCATTCATTTCCTTCTCACCAATTACCAGCATGTATGGTACTTTCATCAGCTCTGTATCGCGAATCTTCTTACCGATCTTTTCGCTTCTGTCATCAAGTTCTACACGAATATCTGCATTTTTCAGCGATTGTAAAAGACTATTTGCATAATCCATAAACTTATCACTGATAGGCAATATTTTCACCTGAACAGGCGCCAGCCACAACGGGAACTTGCCTGCATAGTGTTCCAGCAGGAAGCCGATAAAGCGCTCGTGGGTACCCAGGGGTGCACGATGGATGATCAACGGAGCCTCAGGAGAGTTATCCCTGTTGGTAAATTCCAGTTTGAAGCGGCGGCCCTGGGCAAAATCCACCTGGTTGGTAGCCAGTGTAAATTCACGACCAATAGTGCTCCATATCTGCACATCAATTTTAGGACCATAAAATGCACCTTCGTCCGGAACTTCAACAAATGGTATTCCTGACTCAATCAGTACTTTTCTTACCATATCCTCGGTCTCTTTCCACAATTCCGGTTCGTTGATATATTTCTGCCCCAGTTTTGACGGTTCGTGCAGGCTTAAACGCATCACGTATTTATCAATGCCGAAAATATTGAAATACTTCAGGTACATATCGTTCACCGCTCTGAACTCTGCAGCAAACTGTTCGCGGGTACAATAGATATGCGCATCGTTCATGTGCAGACAACGTACACGCATCAGTCCAAATAACTCACCGCTCTGCTCATAGCGATAGCAGGTTCCGTATTCAGCCAAACGCAGCGGCAGATCTTTATAGCTCTTGGGTTCTGCCGCAAATATTTTGTGGTGATGCGGGCAGTTCATTGCCTTCAGGTAGTATTTGGTACCATCCAGTTCCATTGGGGGGTACATACTATCCTGGTAATAAGGCAGGTGACCGCTGGTAAGATACATGCTCTCTTTGGCAATATGCGGAGTTACCACACGCTTGTAGCCTGCAGCCTGTTCGGTTTCCTTAGCCAGTCTTTCCAGTTCCTCAATAATGATAGTACCGTTAGGTAACCACAACGGCAAACCCTGGCCTACATCATCATCCATGGTAAAAATGCTCAGTTCCTTACCCAGCTTGCGGTGATCGCGTTTTTTAGCTTCCTCCAGCAGTTGCAGGTATTCATCCAGCTCTTTCTGCGACGGGAAAGTAACACCGTATACACGGGTCAGCATTTTATTCTTTTCGTCGCCTTTCCAGTATGCACCGGCCACATTGGTCAGCTTAATGGCCTTAATGGCGCCGGTAGCAGGAATATGCGGCCCACGGCACAGATCCGTAAAATTGCCCTGTGTATAAAAAGTGATACTGCCGTCCTGCAAATTAGACAGCAGGTCCAGTTTGTATTCGTCTCCTTTTTCAGTAAAATACTGAACCGCATCGGCCTTCGACATTTCTTTGCGCACATACGCATTGTTCTGTTTAGCCAGCTCGTTCATTTTCTTTTCCAGTTTCAGCAGGTCTTCTTCACCCAGCTTGCGATCACCCAGATCCATATCATAGTAAAAACCGGGCGGATTTGCTGTGGGAGGTCCTACCCAGAATTTTACTCCCGGAAAAACGCTTTCCACTGCTTCTGCCATCAGGTGGGCAGAAGAGTGCCAGAACGTTGATTTACCATCGGCATCATCCCACGTCAGCAGTTTTACAGTAGCATCCGTATAAATAGGGCGCGTTGCATCCCACACCTGTCCATTTACACTGGCAGCTAATACCTTGCGTGCCAGTCCTTCGCTGATTGATTTTGCGACAGCCAAAGCAGTAGTTCCTTCGGGAAATTCCCGTACTGCACCATCCGGAAAAGTAATTTTGATCATTGTTGTTACAGCCATTTATTTTTGTTGCCGTATACCGGAAATCCGGCCTCTATAGCCCGTTTTTAATTTCGCGGTATTCAAAGAATCGCAAATTTAACTAAGAATTTGCAGACCACCATTTGTGATATTTGACACCAAAAATCAATAATTAACTAATTTGCTCTGGTGAGGGTTTATACATGAAGCGATTTTTACTTTTTATTTTTTGCTGCACAGGTTTATATGCAGGTGCCCAGGATCTTACCGGAATCTGGCGTGGTAATTTCTATTCCGGCAACAGGCCTATACAGGGCATGCCTGTACAAGGCGAACAATACAAGTTTGAGGTGCAACTGGGACAAAACAACAAAAGTTTCAGCGGTGTTACCTATTCGTACCAGACCACTGTCTTTTATGGTAAGGCCACCTGTAAAGGCACCATTAACCCGGCCACCAAAAAAGTATTCCTGGAAGAACTGAAACTGGTTGACGTGCGTATGTCGGCTCTCAGCGACGCCTGTATCATGACCTGTTTCCTACAATATTCCAAACTGGGCGACGAAGAGTTCCTGGAAGGCACTTATACCAGCATGAATGTGAAAGATTCTTCCAATTGCGGCCGCGGTACCATTTACCTGCGCCGTGTTGTCACTTCCGATTTTTACGAAGAGCCTTTCCTGGCAAAACACAAAAGCAAACAGTCGGTTCCTGCTCATAAGGACACACAGGCTGTGGTAACACATAAACCTCCGGTTAAAAATACCCCAGCACAGCAATCAACCACCGCTAACAAACAGGGACCCATAGCCCAGAATAAGCTGCCGGTTAAAAAAGCAACGCCGCCGCCGATACAAAAAACTATTCCTCCAAAAAATACCACAGTTACTCCCGCGCCCAATATCAACCCGCAGCCTACTCTCCCTGTGGCGCCTTTAGACTCGGTTCCTAAAAAAGAAAAACTGATCACACCGGAAGTAATTACGCCCAAAGTGCTGCTGACAAGAGATAATGAACTGGTTAAAACCATTGTTACCAGTGCCAATGAGGTCACTATAAACATTTACGATAACGGCACCATTGACCACGATACAGTTTCTGTATACCTCGATAAAAAACTGGTACTGTCCAGGAAAATGCTCACCTACAAACCGCTTACGCTTACGTTTAAGCTGGATGATAGCACCAATTATCACGAACTGGTAATGGTGGCTGAAAATCTTGGTGACATTCCACCTAACACTTCACTGATGGTAGTTAAGGCCGGTAACAAGGAATACGAAGTGCGCATTACCTCTACCGAACAGAAAAACGCCGTAGTGATCTTTAAATATGAAAAGGGCAACTAGGAACACGGATGGAAGGATTTTTGTGGAATGAAGATCTATTGAATCGTGAGGCGTGAATCATCAATCGTGAGCAGTACAAGGTGTTAGCTATTAGGGTTTAGCTTTTAGCGAAATACAAATTGCTACTTAGCGGCTTTGTGTGCATCTTTTTTTCGAACTTTCCAGCTTTAGTTCCGGGCCACAAAGGCACCAAGTCACCAAAGGAACACGAAGAATCAGATACTGATCAATCCTTGTGAACTTTTCAACCTGTCAACTTATATTTCTGTCTTTCTTCCGGACTTGTATTTGCTCGCCGCTCGTAGCGGTTAACAACAATCAAACCATTCAATCATCAAACAATCAGACAACCTGGTATTTCATTTTTCAAATTCGCAAATTTTCAAATTGGGCCAGACCTTTTCGGCTTTCACACTTACCGTTCACAATAAATCCTTACCCTATTGCAATGTAAGTTGTTAATTTCCGATTAAATTTCCTGAATGCGTCTCCTGTTCACCACGGTATTACTGATCTGCTTTAGTTCTCTTTCTGCACAGAACCTTACCGGCGTCTGGCGGGGTAAACGCTCGCAGGTTTCGGGTGGTTGTTTTCCTGAATACAGTCTTGAACTGCACATTACATATGGCAATAACAACAATATACTGGGCAACGCATACAGTTTTATCAACGAGAAACAGTATACCAAGATCAATTTTTCAGGTCGATACAATCCTTTGAACAAACGTATGGTACTGATTGAAAGTGCCGTACTGGAATACACCATTCCCGGCAACTGCGTGCCCTGTATCAAAACCTACGATCTCAATTTTATGCTTAATGGAGACGAAGAGCAACTGACCGGTGAATGGAAAGGGCATGTTATGAATGGAACAGATCCCTGTCCGCCGGGCAAGATCACGCTTACCCGTCAAACCACTCCTACTTTTCCCGTGGATATTGTACAGAACGATACCCTGCTGGCATTACAGAAAAAGCTGCAACTGCAGCCGCGTGAAAAAGAAATAGCTCAGACCATTACGGTTGATACCTCTGTGATCAGAATTGAGTTGTACGACAACGCTGAGATCGATGACGATACAGTAACGGTATTGCTGAATAACTCACTGTTGTTATACAAACAACGTCTTTCCAACAAGCCATTAACAGTAAATATCAATGTATATCCCAATGCGGAGTATGAACTGATGATGTATGCGGATAACCTTGGTCGCATTCCTCCCAATACCGCGTTGATGGTAGTAACTGTGGGCAAGAAGAAATATGAAGTACGTTTATCGTCCAGTGAACAGAAAAGTGCTGTGGTGCGGTTCAAATATCTTAAGTGACAGGTGTAAGGTTATCAGTTGCAGGTGTTAAACTGGAACCACTCATTTCATTCCAGCGATTTGGATACTTTTTCTACCGACAATGTCTGACGGAGTTTGATGCCTACGTTTTTATCAAGACGAATAGCCGGTGTCCATGCTTCCATTTTTTCAAAGGCCTCTTCCACTTTTTCATTCATTTCATCATTCCCACCCCTGATCACTTTTGCATAAGCAGGTTTGCCGTCTTTTTCAATAACAAACTCCACCATCAGGTAGGTCTTTAGCTGGCCTTCTTCCAGATACGATACCATATCGTGACTTAATTTATCCAGGAAAGCCTGGAAACCTTCACTACCACCGGGATTGAAAACCGGTAGTTTATCTACCACTTTTGCCAGAGCGCTTTCATCATACATTTTTTCGGGACGTACTTTTTTCCTGATCACATTTTCTTCTTTCACAGTAGGTAATTGCGGTAATGTTTCCTCCACTACATATTCACCTTTTGAAGAGACTGCAATTACCGGCAACTGGCGTGTTCTTTCAAAGTACTGGAACACGCGCCGCATTTCACCTACCAGTGGATTATACTCAGGAAAGTCTTTTACATATTTTACCAGGTAGTCACTGCTTTTCTGATTGGTAAAACGAATGGGGAAAATATGAACCGGTATAAAATCCTGTCCGCCGTTCTTTGCCATAGCAGCCAGTATATACAATTCTTCAATTTGCTGGTCAGTAATGGGAATACAGCCAGTGGTTACACAACTGCCATGAATATAAATATCACCACCGGGTTGCAGTGAATCACTCAGTATTCTATCTGATGCGTTGGGATAATTCAGACCCAGTGAAAGATGGTATGTACTCTTTGGATTGAATTCATTGATGTAATAGAAACCTTCCGGAACCTGGTAATCACCCTGCATGCGTTTAGGTCCGAGCGTGCCGGCCATTGCGCACACTTTATATGTTTTGAACAACTGGTATTTTTCGTTCTTTTCTGATTTTACCCAAACTTCCAGTTGGCTGTCATATTTGAATGAACGGAGATAGATATAGCGTGCAGGCCATGTAAGACCTTTATCTCGGAACTGCTTCATCAACGTATCCTGCTTACGTTTCAATGCATCACCAATGCGGGGGAAGGACCGCTGGTATTCAATGAAGTTAAAAGTTGATGCTGCCGTTTGCGCAGACACAAAGCCCACAACCAGCAAAGTCAATATAACAATCAATAAATGTTTCATGGTGTACTACTGCAGGAATCAGTACCAATACATCCGCTTTTTCAATTGTTTATGAATGTATGGGCTTTAAAGATATTACAAAGATATTACCAAATTTCATCACAAGTTATTAACACATGTGAAAAGTCCCACGTAGCCAGAACTAAACGTGGGACAATTACGATATTATTAACAATAATTACTAGAGGTTTCCCCGTAATTCCTGTTCGCGTTCGATAGCTTCAAACAATGCTTTGAAATTACCTTTTCCGAAGCTTTTGGCGCCTTTACGCTGAATGATCTCAAAAAACAAAGTCGGTCTGTCTTCTACTGGTTTGGTAAAGATCTGCAACAGATATCCTTCGTTGTCCCTGTCTACCAATATACCCAGCTCTTTCAGCGGGGTTACATCTTCATCAATTTTTCCTACCCGTTCCTGCAAATCATCATAATAAGTGGTGGGGACCTGTAAAAACTCCACCCCCCTGTTGCGTAATTCGGTTACAGTTTCTACGATGTTGCTGGTAGCAAGCGCCACATGCTGACAACCTTCCCCATCGTAATATTCCAGGTATTCTTCCACCTGCGACTTCTTCTTACCCTCGGCCGGTTCGTTGATAGGAAATTTTACAAATCCGTTGCCATTGCTCATTACTTTACTCATCAGTGCGGAATATTCTGTGGAAATATCCTTGTCGTCAAAGCTCAATATGTTGCGAAATCCCATCACATCCCCATAAAAGCTTACCCATTTGTTCATTTGGTTCCAACCTACGTTGCCTACACAGTGGTCTACATACAATAAACCTGTTGACGGAGGATTGTAGTTGGATATCCATGCCCTGTACCCCGGCATAAAGGCACCGGTATAATTTTTCCGTTCAATGAACAGGTGTATCGTTTCCCCATAAGTATGAATGCCGCTCATAACTACTTCACCATACTCATCTTCCATTTTCACCGGCTCCATAAAACTTTTACCGCCACGTTTAGTAGTTTCTTTCCACGAACGTGTAGCATCATCCACACGCAAAGCCAGCATCTTTACACCATCACCATGTTTGTAAATATGATCGGCAATGGCATTACCGGCACGCAAAGGAGTGGTAAAAACGAATGTGAGCTTATTCTGACGCACCGCGTAACTGGCGCGGTCTTTCATACCGGTTTCAGGACCGGCATACGCCAGCGATTGAAATCCAAATGCTGTTTTATAAAAATGTGCCGCCTGTTTGGCATTTCCTACATAAAACTCAACGTAATCGGTTCCTTCCAGCGGAAGAAAATCAGTTTCTGTATTCATATTGGCATCAACAGCCGCTAATGTTGCCATAATTTTTTTTTAAGGTCAATAATAACAATGCAGTAAAACCGTCTTTTTCAACGGCCGGAGTTTTAAGGAATAAAATATCCCTGGAGGAGTGAAGTGGTAGTATACTATTCCGCAGCAAAACCCTCAGGGTTTGGGAGCTGCAGCGTCCATGGCAAGCGCTTCCATCAGCAGGCAATAGTTGATGCGCTTGTCAGAAAAAATTTTATGCGGATAATCAGGCTTCATGCCATATCAAAGGTAAGTTTTTGGTAAATAAGAAGCAAGGGGCAGGAATACCTGATAGTTTGATGGTTATGGCAGACCTGAAAGTAAAAATTCTGAGGTCGGAAGCGTGGAATACGAAGTACGAAATACGGCTTCGTTTCATTGAGGCTTTGCGATACTTAGCTTTTTTTGCGTGAAAATAAGTAACGAACTGTGAGTTGCCAGCAAAAATAGCAGCGGCCACTCACGATTAACAATTCACAATTCACGTTTGACCATTCACCACTAACCACTGACCACTCACGACTTCCAAACCCGAAACCCGCAACCGTACATCCGCATTTTACTATATTTGCCCGCAAAATCATCTCCGTAATGTTAAAAGTCGGTATTCTTGGCGGTGGCCAGTTAGGAAGAATGTTATTACAAGCTGCAGCCAACTACCCTGTAGAAACCTATGTGATGGAAAATGATACAGAATGCCCCGCAGCACACCTCTGTCATCATTTTGTAAAAGGTGATATCCGCAACTTTGACGACGTATACCATTTTGGCAAAGGGTTGAATGCACTGACCATCGAGATCGAATCCGTAAGCGTGGAAGCACTGGAAAAACTGGAACAGGAAGGTGTAAAAGTATATCCCTCTCCCGCTGCGCTGCGCATTATAAAAAATAAAATTGTACAGAAAGAGTTTTACAAACAACACCAGATCCCTACAGCACCTTTTGTGGTTACACAAAGTGCTGCCGGTCTGCAGCAACACCTGTCTTTTTTGCCCGCAGTACATAAAGTGGGTGAAGGCGGTTATGATGGTAAAGGGGTACAGATACTGCAGTCTAAAGAAGATATCAGCAAAGGTTTTGATGCCCCTGCTGTACTGGAAAAACTGATCCCTGTTTATAAAGAGATTGCACAGATTGTGGCCATCAACGAAAAAGGTGAAACCGCACTCTACCCTGCCGTAGATATGATATTTGACCCTCACCTGAACCTGCTGGATTACCAGATCAGTCCTGCAGACATTCCACAGAGAGTATTGTGGAAAGTAGAAGCGATTGCCCTGGCAGTAGTGAAAAATCTTAAAAGCCCCGGTTTATTTGCGGTAGAGTTGTTTGTTGACAAACAAAACGAGGTATATGTGAATGAAACTGCACCACGTGTACACAACAGTGGTCATCATACTATTGAAGCCAATTACAGCTCACAGTTCGATATGCTGTGGCGCATTATACTGGGATATCCTTTGGGGAATGCAGACCATATTATGCCCGCTGCCATTGTAAACCTTGTTGGTGCTGAAGGTCACAGGGGTCCTGTTAAATACGACGGACTGAACGAAGTATTACAGATGGATAATATATTTGTACATATCTATGGCAAAAAGGAGACAAAGCCCGGCAGAAAAATGGGGCATATTACTGTTATCAGTAAAGAGAGATCCGAACTTACTTTTAAAGCCCACCGTATCAGGCAGATACTGAAGGTTATCAGCGAATAAATGTTGAAAGTTATAAGTTGTAGGTTGGATACGAGCTCAAAACTTACCACCTATAACTTATCACCAGCATTACAAACTCAACTGATTGGCCAACCTCTTTAATTCAATTTCAGCTGATTTGGCAGCGAAGTTCAGGTTTACGAGACTGTAGGCTGCTGTTTCAAAACTTTGTTGTGCCAGCGTCATATCAACAATGGTAGCCTGTCGCAATTGAAAGCGCTGTGTTACCAGGTCCAGCAACTGGCGCGCCAATTCAAAGGTCTTTTGTTGTGTTTCTAACTGTTGTAAAGTGGAAGTATAGGCCTGGTAGTTTTTTACTACCGCTGCCGAATAATCGCGCAACAGGATATCCCGCTGTAATTCGGCATTTTTGGTATTCAGCTCTGCTATTTTCTGCTGACGTTTATAAATAGAACCGTTGTAAATAGGAATGGTAAGGCCCAGGTTAACAAAAGGTCCCTGGCTTCTGTTGAGCAATATGTTACCCGCTGCCACCTGGTTGCGGTTGTAATTATACCCGGCATTGGCGCGTACAGAAGGGTAACGCAATGCAGCGGTTTCTTTTTCTATCAGTTCGTTGATATGTATCTGGTCAATAGCGGCCAGGATATCAGCATTGCGGTGGATAGCGTTCAATGCCATATCCAGCGTAACTGCCCTGTCTACAAGAATGGTATCCTGGATATCTACTACAGAATCGGCCTTTGCGCCGATCACGCGCAGCAGTTCTGTTTTTGCCTGATCAATTACCAGTCGTTGCGATTGCTGTGACTGCAGCAATGCATTGAGATCTACCTGTGCCTGGTACAGATCTGCATTGTTGGCCAGACCTACACTTTGCTGCGTTTTGACAATATCCAGCTTTTTCTGCGCCGCATCAATGGAAACAGCAATAGTTTTGGCATATACCTGCTGACGTACAATATCAAAATAAGCCGTCATTACAGAAGCCATAGTATTCTGCACCTGCGAGTTCAGCAATTCTTCACTTTGCTGTACCAGTTGTGAAAGCCGTTTTTTAGTAGAAACCACCCTGAGACCGTTGTATAATAAAATACTGCCGGTTACATTGGCAGAAAGCGTATTGGATGATGCTCCGTTTCTTTTGATCACCTCTCCTGAATTCAGCTTCTGGTTTACATCTGTTACAGATTCGTTGTCAGATGCAGTACCGGTAACCAGTGGTAATCCACCTGCCATACCATAACTGTTGCCCACATCGCTGATGGCTACATTGTTTTTTGACACCTGTATGTCAAGACTGTTCTTTAATGCAATGTTGATCGCATCGTTCAGACCCAGTTTCTGGCTGAAGCCGGGTATAGCACAACATACCATGCCCAGTAAACAAAACAAATACTTTATCCGGATGCTTTTCATATTATCCTTGTATGGCAATTTTTAATGAGCGGCTGTTCCTGTGTACTCTTCTTCCTTCACTTTTTTGTGTTTACCGGAAAGGAAAGTGTACACCGCAGGAATTACCAGTAATGTTAAGATCAGTGAAAATAAGATACCGCCTACTACTACAATACCCAGGGGAATACGGCTGGTGGATGCAGCACCCAGGCTTAACGCAATAGGCAACGCCCCCAGTGAAGTAGCCAGACTGGTCATCAGGATAGGACGTAAACGTTGTGTAGACGCTTCTATTACCGCTTCCAGTTTTGACAGGCCCTGTTCACGTTTCTGATTGGCAAACTCTACGATCAGGATACCATTTTTGGTAACCAGGCCAATCAGCATGATCATACCGATCTCTGAGAAGATATTCAGGGTTTGACCAAATGCCGCTAAACTCAATAATGCACCTGCCAGCGCCAGTGGCACCGTAAACATGATAGCCAGCGGATCAATAAAGCTTTCAAACTGTGCTGCCAGTACCAGGTAGATCAATATCAGTGCCAGTACAAAAGCAAACACGATGTTGGAAGAGCTTTCAGCATAGTCTCTCGACGGACCGCTTAAAGCAGTCTGGAAAGTTTCATCCAGCAATGGTTTGGCAATAGCATTCATCGCTTTGATACCATCACCAATGGTATGTCCTTCGGCCAGTGAAGCCGATATTGTAGCTGATTTATAGCGGTTAAAGTGGTATAATGTAGAAGGGCTGCTCCCCTCTTCCAGATGGATCACTGCACTCAACGGAATGCTTTCACCACGGTTATTTTTTACATATAGTTTTTCAATATCAAAAGGCTTGTTACGATCTGTACGGTCAACCTGTGCAATTACCTGGTATTGGTAACCATTCATAATGAAATAGGCCATCCTGCCGCCACCAAATGCAGCCTGCATAGCCGCTACCACATCTGAAGTAGACAATCCCAGATCACGTACTTTCATACGATCAACAGTTACCCGCAATTCAGGCTTATTGAATTTCAGGTTCACGTCTACGTTAGCAAAGGTTTTATCTTTTCGTGCTTCTTCCAGAAACTTAGGAATGATAGCTTTCAGTTTGTTCAGATCCTGGTTTTGTAAAATGAACTGTACCGGCAAACTACCCCTTGAACCGGCACCTACCGAAATGGTTTGTTCCTGTACAGCAAACACACGTGCCTCATTGAACCTGCCTACCTTACGTTGCAGATCATTGGCAATTTCAGACTGGCTGCGGGAACGTTCTTTAGGTGATATCAATGCAATCCTTGGCTGTGAAGAGTTGGTGCTACCAAAACCGCCACCACCACCTACGCGTGCAAAAACGAAATCCCTTTCCGGAACGGAATCGTACAGGTAGTTGGCAATATTATCGGTCACATTCTGCATGTAACTGAAACTGGTTCCTTCAGCAGCCGTTACCGTAAAACGGATACTGCTGCGGTCTTCCAGCGGTGCAATTTCGCTGGGCATATTGCGCAACACCACCACAATGCTGGCAACACACAATATAATAATGAGCCAGGCTGTCCAGCGTATTTTCATAAAACCGGTCAGCAGTTTTTTATAGCCGCTTTCCATGCCTTCAAAGAAAGGCTCCGTTTTATTGTAGAACCAGCCGTGACCGGATTTTTTGGTAGTAAGATATACGTTCAATACGGGTGTAATGGTTAGCGACACAAAGGCCGAGATCAATACGGCAGCAGCCAGTACCACCCCAAATTCGCGGAACAGGCGTCCCACAAACCCTTCCAGGAAGATCACCGGTAAAAACACCACTGCCAGTGTAATAGAGGTAGAGATCACCGCAAAAAAGATCTCCTTACTGCCTTCCAGTGCTGCCTTGCGGATAGGCATGCCTTCTTCCAGCTTGCGGAAGATGTTTTCCGTAACCACAATACCATCATCTACCACCAGCCCCGTTGCCAGCACAATACCCAGCAGCGTAAGTATGTTGATAGAGAAGCCCGCCACATACATAACAAAGAAAGTAGCGATCAGTGAAATAGGAATGTCTATCAGCGGACGGATAGCGATCAGCCAGTTTCGGAAGAAGAAGAAGATCACCAGTACTACCAATCCGAAGGCAATCAGTAACGTTTCTTCCACCTCGGCCAGTGAGTTACGGATATTCTGCGTGTTGTCGATCAACACATGAAACTGGATGTCTGATTTATTGGCCTTTTCAATTTCTTTCAGCCTTTTGTAAAACTCGTCGGCAATTTCAATATTGTTGGCGCCTGGCTGTGGTATCAATGCCAGGCCAATAGCATTTACACCATTGTACTTCCAGCTTTGCTCCATAGATTCAGGGCCCAGTTCCACACGCGCCAGTTCACTTAAACGTATAATACCTGTACTGTCCTGCCGGATGATGAGGTCACGAAACTGCTGTTCGGAAGTAAGTCTGCCCAGTGTACGAATGGTCAGTTCGGTATTGTTGCCATATATTTTACCGGGTGGCAATTCTATGTTTTCGGTATTGAGTGCAGTTCTGATCTCACTGAACGATACACCATAGCCGTTCATTTTATCAGGGTTGAGCCAGATGCGCATGGAATAGCGTTTCTGCCCGAAGATGTTGATAGCGCTTACGTCATTAATGGTTTGTAACTGTTGCTGCAATACGTTCTCTGCATAATCACTCAGTTCCAGCAAACTTTTTGTAGAGCTCTGCACAGCAAGAATGAGGATGAAATCACTGTTGGCATCAGCCTTGGAAACCACCGGTGGTGCATCAATATCCTGTGGCAGACTACGTGAAGCCTGCCCTACCTTATCACGTACATCACTGGCCGCAGCTTCCATATCTACTCCCAGGTTAAATTCCACCGTGATCTGGCTGCTACCCAGGTTACTGGAAGAAGTAATGGTACGGATACCGGGAATACCATTGATCTGTTTTTCCAGCGGTTCGGTGATCTGGCTTTCGATAATATCCGGGTTGGCGCCTGTATACGAGGTGCTTACGGTTATAATGGGAGGATCAATTGCGGGGTAATCTCTTACGGCAAGAAACGTATAACCAACAATTCCGAAAAGGATAAGCGCCAGGTTCATAACTGTTGCCAGTACTGGTCGCTTCAACGATAATTCAGAAATATTCATGAGGCTTTGCTATCAGATCATTATTGAATACTGGCCAGGTCGTTTAATTTTTTTACGCTGCGTACTTTAACAGCAGCTTTGGGCCGGGCAAATAACACACCGGTTACAATTACAGAGTCGCCGGGATTAACTCCTTTCACCACTTCTATGTTGTTGGCTTCACGTACACCGGTTTCCACATTGGCAAATACAGCTTTGCCGTCTTTTACCAATACCAACTGTTTGTTCTTGTCGTCGGGAATGATACAGTTGGTGGGCACCATGATAGCATTTTTATTTACCTGCGAAGTGAGGTACACTTTTACAAAGCTGCCAGGATTGGCATTACCCTGTTCAAGCAGGGCACGTACCTTTAAATTGCGGGTGGCCTGGTTTACCTGCGGTTCTATAGCAATGATCCGCGCTTTGCGACGGTTGGCTTTATTGTTGTCCAGCAATAGTTCTACCATTCCGCCTTTCTGTATAATATTGCTGAATTCTTCGGGCAGGGTAAAATCGATCTTTATTTTATCTACCTGTTGCATCGTGGCAATCACAGTGGCAGTAGTTACAAAAGCACCGGGACTTACCTGTCGTAAGCCTACCACACCGCTGAATGGCGCTTTGATCACTGTTTTATCTATTAGCGCCTGGGTATAGGCCATATCAGCTTTATAGCCGCTTACCTGGTTCTGGATAGCGTCATAATCGCTCTGGTTCAGACCATTTACTGCCAGCAGTTTCTGGTAGCGTTCCTCCGTTTTTTGGGCCAGGTCCAGCAATACCTTTGTTTTTTCCAACTGCGCTTTCAGGTCAGCGTCATTTACACGGGCCAGAACGGTTCCAGCCTGCACAAAGGTGCCTTCGGGAATATTCAGATAAATTAAACGGCCACTTACTTCGGGATGCATTTCCACATACTCGTTGGCCAGTACCGTACCATTGGCCTCAACGGCGGTTGTTACGGTTTGTGGTTGTGCCACAATTACATCAACAAGGGGAACAGCAGCAGGTTTGGGTTGAGGGGAAGTTTTTTTGTCTTTACAACCAGCAATCGCAAACAATGCCAAAAGAACTAAACCAATAGCCTTTGCAGGTTTATTTAACCAATACATGAGCAGGATTTTATAAACGTAACAAATATAATCAGATTTCATTCTCACCACGGTATTCTTGATAAACGGAAAGCAAATCGTTCATTGCTCCATCATTAGACGGCAACATTGCCGATACCCCCCATTAAAAAGTGCTTAAAAATCACTTTATGGCCATTTGTGATTTTAGGCTTTTCTTTGCCTCAAATCAATCAATAGTATGCTTCCGCAAGTTGGTATTATTATGGGTAGCGACAGCGATCTGGATGTAATGAAAGCTGCCGCTGATGTGTTGCAGGAACTGGGTGTTCATTTTGAATTGACAGTAGTTTCCGCACACCGTACACCGTTAAGAATGGTAGAATACGCCAAAACGGCCCGTGAACGTGGTTTAAAAGTGATCATTGCCGGTGCCGGCGGGGCCGCTCACCTGCCGGGTATGGTGGCTTCCATTACTCCACTGCCTGTAATTGGTGTACCTGTAAAATCATCCAACTCTATTGATGGCTGGGATTCTGTATTGTCCATTTTACAAATGCCGGCAGGCATACCTGTAGCTACTGTAGCGCTGAATGGTGCTAAAAATGCAGGTATCCTAGCAGCCAGCATCATCGGGGCATTTGACGAAACAGTGGGTAATAATGTAGCTGTTTTTAAACAAAAGCTTGAATCTGAGGTATTAAAAAAAGTTGATCATCTGAAAAAAGCAGGATGGACCAATAAATTTGATTAATTGTGCCATAGCTGTATTAATTTGCGTGCGTTATGAAGGTAAAGCTGCTTGATTTTAAAGAATTGAAGGATTTTCCAGCTGGTTCGGCTATTGAATTTTACAATGAGAAAATTTACCTGGTGGGAGATGAAGCAAGGGAATTGTTAATACTGGATAAGAGATGGAAACAAAAAGAAAGTCTGCCGCTTTTTCCACGCACTGCCCCCGATGCAGGAACTCCTGGCAAAAAAAATGTTCTTGAGGCCAGCACTGTTATTGAAGTAAACAGTATTCCTCGTTTACTGGTACTGGGTTCCGGCACCACAGAAGAAAACCGCAGCAAAGCGTTGCTGGTGAATCTTGACGACCTGTACAAAGAAGAATTTGAGATTGCTACATTCTACGACAGGCTCGAACCGCTTGGTATGAGCGTTATCAATATTGAATCAGCTGCCGTTATTATGGACAAGCTGATCCTGGGCAACCGTGGTCATAAGGATGCGCCCGATAATCATGCTATTATTACTTCACACGAATTCTGGAAAGAACAGGATACTGCAGAGATATCCACTCTGAAGTTTGATCTTCCGGAAGCAACCAATGGTAATTTTGCCGGTATCTCAGGTATGGCCTATGCCCCTGAAAATGACTGGCTGATCTTTACCATGTCTACCGAAAACACCGCTCAGGCAGATAAACAAATTGAAAGCTACCTGTGTATTGTTGAAAATGCCGCCTGGAAAATAGGTCGTAAAAAGATCAAGGTGAATTACCAGCTGAATCTGGGCAAAACCTACAAATGGGCGCGTGGATATAAATTAGAATCAGTGTGCATCCAGTCAGAGAAGGTAAACCGCGTTAAAGTACATCTTGTTGCCGATAATGATACGGGTGTTACGTATTTGTTCAAGGCAGTAGTTAAAATATAGTTCAACACCTTATGCTGAACACAGAACGCTACATGCGTTCAAATACAGCATACCTGCATTGCAGGCATTAGGCGTTTTGCATCCGGCGTTTAACCTTCAGACAAAATAACAAACTCCTGTTCCAGCGTTAATGAATGCTGATAAATGAGATCTATAAAAGCTGGTCCCCATTGTGCATAGTAGGGCATAAAATTGTCAACGCGTTCCTGCAGTCCGTTACGGGGAAACAAAGCTGTTTTGATAACATGGATCTGCCGCTGTTCTGATTCATACTTTCTTTTCTCTGCCCGCAACAACTTTTTCTCCAGTTCCTGCAAAGGTTTTAAAGCCCTTACCTGCAGCGCTTCCACATGTTGTTGCAATGATTTGTCAACCGCAATGGCTTTATCTTTTACCAGTTGATATAATTTATTAGCTGCCTCCAGTTCCTGCTGCAACTTCAGTTCGCCATTCTTATGACTGCTTACCAGTTGATTCAGCAATTGCTGTTCAGATTGAAAAATATCTGCTGCCGACCAACCCATTTTGTCTATCTTTTCCTGCCATTTCTTTTCAATCACCAGAAATGAATTGCGCAGTATCAGCATCGGGAAAGGTACACTGTATTGTTCAAACAGTGCTTTCAACTCCAGCCAGTAAGCTGTTTCTCCACCACCACCTACAAATACAATGTTGGGTAAAATAGTTTCCTGGTATAATCCACGTAAGATCACATTGGGACTGAATCGTTCCGGATGTGCCGCAAGTTCAGCCTGTATTTCTTCCCTGGTAAAAGTGATGTTGGTATTGCGTACCTCATATCCTTCTCCTTTTGCTTCTATCAGTTCACGGATATCATCTTTCAGGTAAAACAGGTTAATTTCACGCGGATTGGCCTGTACTTTATAATGAGAAGATAATTGTGTGATGGTTCTATTAACTGCGACAGCCGGCTGATGCTGGAAAAGATCATTTTCAAAAACCGGCTGCATTACTTTCTTCAGGTTGGCATTATCGGGTATGATCACTACCAAACCATACGCAGCAAATAAAGTATGCAACAGTTTAAAAGTAGCAGTCTGCACATCTGTACTTTCCAGGTAACAGGTTTTCAATAAGGCTACCAGTTCTTTCCCGTATGGCTGTATGGAAAGCTCTCCTTCTATGCGATGTATCAGCAGGTCAAGACCTTTGGTATTCATCCGGCCCACAGCACCTTTCTGTTTGGTATTCCAGGTTATTTTTTCACCAGCCAGGTATACAGCACCCAGTTCATCCAGGTCAGCATCTTCACTTCCCATCCAGAATACCGGTACAAAATGGCTGTCCGGCATTTCCTGTTTAAAGCGCTCTGCAAGTTTGATCACATGCAGTATCTTATACACAAAATACAGGTTACCGGTAAAAATAGCCGGTTGGTGCGCCGTGGTAATGGTGTAAGTATTGGGTTGCAATAATAACTGAATATTGTCCTGAACAGCCTGTACAGCAGGTACACCCGCATACTGCTTTTCCAGTTCCTGTACCAGCAATGGACGGGGTGTTTCCACCTTTTGGCGTGCCTCAATAGCATTACGGATACCTTCTGCCGAAACTTTATGCTGGTAAAATGGCTGCAATGCTTCCGCATTATTGAGGTAATCAACAATGAGCTTGGAAAAGTAACCAGTTTGCGGATATGCTACGGTAGTAGAATTAACATTCATAATGAAGCGTCAAAAATAATACGTACTGTACGATTGGGATAGCCTGTCATCAACTTTAACGTTCTGTTGCCTCTGCCTTTATCCACTGCGCTAAAGATACAACAGCCATCCATGCAAAAGGTTGAAAAATATATGCCCATAAAAAAGGCCCCGGTGTTTCCGGGGCCTGTATATGGTTGCTGACCAAACTTATCTGCCAGCTGTTATTTTACAGAGAATTTATACACTGTTACGTGGTGATAGGTTTCACCGGGCTTCAAGATGGTGCTGGGAAATGTGGGCTGATTGGGTGAATCAGGAAAATGTTGCGTTTCGAGACACAACGCCGCATGCTGTACATACTTTTTGCCGCCACGTGTATTTTGTAATGTACCATCCAGGAAATTACCTGAATAGAACTGGATACCGGGTTGCGTGGTGAATACTTCCATATAACGACCACTAGCCGCATGATACAAAGCGCCGATCAGTTCCAGACCACTATCGCTACGGGTCAGCACCCAATTGTGATCATAACCACCTTTCACTTTGGCAATGTACTGCCCTATTTTTTTAGGTGCATTAAAATCCATCGGCGTGCCCTTTACATCGGGGTTCTGCCCGGTTGGGATCAGCTTTTCATTTACTGCTGTATATTTATCGGCTTTCAGCCACAGCTCATGATCCAGGATGGTGGAATCGCTACCGGCTGACAGGTTGAAATAAGCATGATTGGTCAGATTTACCGGTGTAGGTTTATCTGTAGTGGCAGTATAATCAATTTTCAGACTGTTATCACTGGTTAGCGTATATACAACAGTTACCTGCAGATTGCCGGGGTAACCTTCTTCGCCATCTTTGCTCAGGTAGCTCAGTTGCAAACTGCTGTCGCCGGGTAGCGGTGTTGCAGTCCATACTACTTTATCATATCCTTTGTTGCCGCCATGCAATGAATTACCGTTGTCGTTGGCAGACAGTTTATATGTTTTACCATCCAGTTTGAACGCTGCGTTGGCAATACGATTGCCATAACGGCCTATAATACCACCAAAGAACGGGTTGCCTTTCTGACGAAAACCGCTTAACGAATCAAACCCCAGGATCACATTACCAGGGGTACCGCTTTTATCGGGCATTACCAGGTCGGTCAGCGTAGCTCCGTAGTTGATGATCTTCGCTACAGCGCCGTGCGCATTGGTCATTGTGTATTGAGTAATAGCCGCACTGTCTGCAGTACCATAAGGTTGTTGTGTGATGGTGCTATGTGCCACAGCATCTGTTTTAGCTGTTTCGGCAGGTTTGGGATTGTTATCATTACAGGAAGCCAGTAAAAAACCAGTTGCAATGATCATTCCACCCATGAAATGGCAGCAATTTTTGTTCATTGTATTGTTCAGATTATGGTTAGAAAACAAGTTTGGGTTAGAAGAAAAGTGAATTGACAATCTTCAGTGGTGAATGGTCAGTGAAAACAGTTTTGGGTTACGTGTTTCTGGTTCTGTAATTCCTGATTAAAACAAACTTCGTTCGCTGATTCCTGGTTAACCTGTCAACCTTTCCGGCTTTAGTTTTGAACCACAAAGGCACCAAGCCATAAAGAACCACACAAAGAGAGATATTAGGAGTTAGATTTTAGGGAACCCTTATCAACTTTTCACATCTCAACCATTTACTCCTTGAACCTTACTCCTTATATCTTTTCAGACTTCTTCCCTCAGGTCTGCCATAACCATCAAACCATTCACCCATCAACAATCAGACGACATTTCATTTTCACATTCCCTGATTGACAAATTCCCTCTGCTAATATAAACAGTTATATTTGTCAATTAGACACTTTTAATTTTTTTCTTTCGTTTTCTTTCCTGCTGATTTTATTACAACACTGCTTCGCGGGTCAGTTCATTATTTACCGTACGCCAGATACCCAGCGGGTTATCATCCTGCAATTCAAGTGGCAGTAGGCCATTGGGCCAGTTTTGAAAAGCAATGGGCCGGGCAAAACGTTTAATACCATCGGCGCCTACCGATGTAAAGCGGGCATCGGTGGTAGCAGGAAATGGTCCGCCATGCTGCATGCTTAAACATACTTCCACACCTGTAGGTACGCCGTTCATGATACAGCGGCCACAGATCTCCCTGATGGTATGAACCAGTTCAGGGTTGATAGTAATATCTTTTTCCGTGGCCATGAGTGATGCTGTTAGTTGTCCTTCGAGGTTGCTGGCCACTTCCAGCATTTCGTTGATATCATTACACCGGATCACCAGTGAATAAGGCCCGAATACTTCCTGGTGCAGTACAGGATTTTCCAGAAAGGTTTTGCCTGTGGCAGTTGCTATAGTGGGTTGTCCCTGGTTAATGCCTGGTTCAGTTGCTGAGACAGCTGCTGTAGCTACGCCGTTCTGTGATAAGGCAGCAGCTCTTTTTTCAGTAAACGCTTTTGCAATACCGGGATGCAACATGGTACCGGGCAGTACTTGTTTGATTTCACTGGCCAGTTCGTCAAGGAACTCTTCCAGTTCCGGGCCTTCTATACCAATGATCAACCCGGGATTAGTACAGAATTGGCCAACACCTAAAGTGATAGAACCTGCATACAGTTTGGCGATAGCTGCAGCATCCTGTTTCAGTTTATCGGGAAACAGGAATACAGGGTTGATGCTGCCCATCTCAGCAAATACGGGAATTGGTTCTTTACGCTGGTTGGCCCAGTCGAACAAGGCTTTACCGCCCGCAAATGAGCCTGTAAATCCTACAGCTTTGGTATAAGTATGTGTTACCAGTGCTTTACCGGTTTCAAAAGAAGCGCCGTGTACATGTGCAAAAATGCCCGGCGGCATATTACATTTGTCCGCTGCACGCAAAATGGCCTGCGCCACAATTTCTGATGTTTGTGCATGTGCAGGATGTGCTTTTACAATCACCGGGCAACCGGCCGCCAGCGCACAGGCAGTATCACCACCGGCAGTGGAATAGGCAAAAGGGAAATTACTGGCTCCAAACACTACCACAGGTCCAAGCGGTACCAGCATTTTACGCATATCAGGTTTGGCAGGTGTTCTGGAATTATCTGCAGTATCAATTCTTGCTTCCAGCCAGTCGCCTCTTTCGCAGGCCTCAGCATAGCTGGTAAGCTGAAAAACAGTACGTGCCCTCTCACTGCGCAATCTTGCTTCGGGTAAATTGGTTTCTTCCATAGCTACCTGCAGCAAATGATCACCACAGGCTTCCAGTTCCACTGCAATCGCTTTCATAAAAGTTGCACGTTGCTGCAGTGAATACTCTTTATACAACCGGAAAGCTTTCCACGATTGCTGCAAAATCTCATCTATCTGGGCAAGCGTTGTATCGGCGTATTTCATACCTGTTGTTTTTTAACGTAAAAATAAATGGTAGTAAACCCGGCAGCTACAGCAACAATCCGGCTGTAATATAGTTCAGCGGCTATGCTCATAAAAAAACCGGCTACAGACATTGGATATACCAATGCTGTGCCGGTAAAATAAGTAGCGTGTATTACCCGGAAATAAAGAAGCCGGGTCGCAGTAAAACGACCCGGGAGAGTTGCTATCAAGTCGTAATATTCAATGCTACTTATACTCCGTTACCCGTGTTGTCCGGTATTAACAGGGAAGAAAGAACGTGAAAAAGATTTTACAGGTCAGTTTTTAGTTATCTACCAATATGAACACAAACTGGCTGTGCATCAAAAACCCTTTTCTGATCCCATTTGGTTGCCTGCTCTTTCTTCACCTGTTAATGGTAACATAGTTACGGACAAATTCAGAACCTAAACCAATTCCGGCATGTGGCCGGGGTGCTATCTAATCAGGAAACAAAAACGAAAACTTATCTTGGATACTTTTTTTCTTTTACGCCTGCCATATAATCATTATTTACTATACAAGCCTGCCGCCTGTGCATGCATCACAGTTTATTCAGAAGCACAACTTTTATTACAGGATAACGTTTAAACCGGCTCCGGACTTTCTCTTCATGGTGTGAACTTGAGACTTTTCTTTCTTCCTTAAACATTGAGCCGGCACCAACCAATATTGGTACAACAGGTCAAAACTACATCTGTAACGACGCATTTCTTTTGCCATATTTGGTAACTTCTGATACTATTTTGTCTTTAATTATTTGACTATATTTACCCGTTCCAACGGATTCTATGCGCATCATACCATTCAAAATACCCAAGTCGCCCGATGAAGCATTCAAGGTACAGGTAGATGATATGCCTCATCTGTACAATCACCTGCATCATCACCCGGAGATACAGGTTACGCTGATCCAGAAAAGCGAAGGCACCTTAATTGCCGGTGATTATATAGGTCGTTTTGTTCCCGGCGATGTGTTTGTGCTCGGCTCTCACCAGCCACATGTTTTCCGTAACGATGAAAAATACCTGACCCGTAAATACAGGGCGCTGACCATCTCTGTTTTCTTTGATGAGTATACGCTGGGAAAAGAATTCTGGCAGTTGCCTGAAATGAAAACGCTGCGTTTTTTCACTCGTAACAGCAGCGGTGGGTTTAAAGTTACCGGTACCAAGCAGGAGATCATTACTGCACTGCTGCGACAGTTATTACAATGTGAGGGACTTTCCAGGATCATCTGTTTTATGCAACTGCTGCAGTGTTTTGCCAACCGCAAAGAACTGATGCCACTGGCACGCCAGGCCCGGCATACACTTTCCGGAGGTATTAAAAACTATGATAGTCACCGCATGAACAAAGTGCTGGAATTTACCTTTCGTGAAAGTCATCGTTCTATCCGTATTTCAGAAGTGGCGCAACTGGCCAATCTCAGTACAGAAGCATTCTGCAAATACTTTAAAACACGTACCATGATGACGTATATCGCATTCCTGAACGAGATACGCATCAATAATGCCTGTAAAATGCTGATGGAGCGCGATAGCTCGGTGGAAGAAATTGCCTACGAGGCGGGATTCAGCAACCTGTCCAACTTTAACCGTCAGTTCAGAAAGATCACCGGTACATCACCGCTACAATTCAGGAAGAAAGTACTGGCGGAGTAGCGAATACAGGGTTATAAGTTTTAAGTAATAGGTTGTAAGTTGTTCATGTATTCAGCAAAGTGCCCGACTTATAACATTATTCTATTCAACAACCTCCCCTTCCAAATCATAATCATATGCTTTGGTGATCTTTACATTTACAAAATCACCGGCCTGTAATTTGCGTTTGCTGTTAATGATCACTTCGTTGTCTACTTCCACACTGTCAAACTCTGTACGGCCCAGGTAACGCCCGGCTTCTTTTTTATCTACCAGTGTTTTGAAAACCTGTCCTACTTTCTCCTGGTTTTTTTCCAGGCTGATCTCCTGCTGCACTTCCATTACTTCCTGCGCCCGACGCTCTTTTTCTTCCTGGGGAATATTGTCTTCCAACGCATGTGCGCTGGTACCTTCTTCGTGTGAATATGAGAAAATACCCACCCTGTCGAAACGATGACGTTTCAAAAATCCTTTCAGATCATCCACATCATCCTGTGTTTCTCCGGGAAAACCGGCAATAAGTGTAGTACGTAAACAAATGCCCGGTACAGTTTCGCGGATAGCAGCGATCAGGTCATTCATTTCAGCCTGTGTGATCTGTCTGCGCATCGCTTTCAACATATTGTCGCTGGCATGTTGCAGCGGCATATCCAGGTAGTTGCAGATATTATCACGCTGACGCATTACATCCAGTATTTCCATCGGGAACTTTGACGGATATGCGTAATGCAAACGGATCCATTCCAATCCCTGAACATCTGCCAGGCGGTTCAGCAGATCAGGCAGCATACGTTTTTTGTAAATATCAAGGCCGTAGTAGGTCAATTCCTGTGCAATCAGCATCACTTCTTTCACACCTCTTTTCACCAATCCTTCTGCTTCTTTCACCAATGCATCAATAGACTTGCTTACGTGCTGACCCCGCATTAACGGAATGGCGCAGAATGAGCAGGTACGGTTACAACCTTCAGAAATTTTAAGATATGCGTAGTGCGAAGGAGTAGCCAGTAAACGCTCGCCCAATAATTCAGCTTTATAATCAGCTTCAAGCTGTTTTAAGATCAGCGGCAATTCCATAGTACCGAAATAGGCATCCACTTCGGGAATCTCCTGTTCCAGGTTGTTTTTATAACGTTCACTCAAACATCCGGTCACATATACTTTGTCCAGTTTACCGCGACGTTTCAGGTCAACCTGGTCCAAAATAGTATTGATAGATTCCTCTTTTGCCTTGTCAATAAAGCCACAGGTGTTTACGATCACAATATTGTGATCGAGTTTCCTGTTCTCATGCACCACATCAATATCATTGGCCTGCAACTGGCCGCTCAGCACTTCACTATCCACCATATTCTTGCTGCAACCGAGCGTAATGATATTAACCTTATCCTTCCGGAGTGTTTTTGTTTTCATAATAAAAAGTGTGCAAAGGTAACACAATTGTTCGGGAGCGCAGCTATGCCTGTAAAATATCCCCGCATGCAATCTTCATCTACAGAATAAATAACAAAATAATTATCAACCGGTTACAAATACCAAAATACTTTCTGGCATAGTTTTTTATAACTAGCAAGCAGGAACAAAATTATCAAACATGAAAAAATCTTTGTTTACTACAGGGCTTGCATTGATGTTGTGCACCTCTGTTACATTCGGACAAGCGATGGGCAGCAACTACCGTGCTGCATTTGGCTTTAAATTTTATCCGGCAGCAGTAACAGCTAAATTTTTTGTGAAACATAACCAGGCAATTGAGGCATTGGGTTATATATGGGATCATGGATTTCGTGGCACCGTGTTGTACGAATTCCACGGAGATATAACCGGCGCTCCCGGGTTAAAATGGTACGCTGGTCCTGGTGCACACCTGGGTGCATACAATGAGAACTGGCGTCGCCATAGAGGAGGTAATTACTATTACTACAATGATGGAGATGTATCAGCGGGTTTTGATGGCATTATAGGTATGGAGTATAAATTCAAAGGCGCTCCTATCTGCTTAAGTGCCGATCTGCAGCCGTTTGTAGAGTTGGCCGATCATGCGTATGCGGGTCTGTGGGGCGGAATAGGACTTCGGTTTGCGTTCTAGAAATTTTATCAAACGTGAAAAGTGAAATGTCAAACGTGAATTAAAAACAAAATGGCTTGATAGGTATCGTTCGTAACCATCGAATAATATAGCTATCAAGCCATTTTTTATATTATCAGATCAGCACATCAGGATTTCAAACTAAATAGACTATCAACAAATTCATGTTTATCAAATACCAGCAGATCTTCCATTTTCTCACCTACTCCTATAAATTTCACCGGTATTTTAAATTGATTGGCAATTGCCAGCACCACACCGCCTTTGGCAGTTCCGTCCAGTTTGGTAATAGCTAGTGCCGATACATCGGTAGTGGCTGTAAAATGTTTTGCCTGCTCTAGCGCATTCTGGCCGGTAGAGCCATCCAGTACCAGCAATACTTCATGCGGCGCAGCAGGTATGTGTTTCTGAATAACTCTTTTTATTTTTCCCAGCTCATCCATCAGGTGTGCTTTGTTATGCAAACGACCTGCGGTATCTATGATCACCACATCTGCATTTTTAGCTACACCACTCTGCACGGTATCAAAAGCAACAGAAGCTGGATCTGCTCCCATACCTTGTTTTACAATAGGAACGCCTACGCGTTCGCTCCAGATAGTCAGTTGATCAACGGCAGCGGCACGGAAAGTATCTGCAGCGCCCAGTAATACAGATTTACCGGCTTTTTTGAAATTGTAGGCCAGTTTACCGATAGTAGTTGTTTTACCAACACCATTTACCCCTACTACCAGTATTACGTATGGTTTGGCCGGCAGGTCTGATGTAAATGTGTAAGAATTAGATTCCGGTGCGTCTACCAGTATGCCTTCAATTTCTTCCTGCAGCAACGTATTGAGCTGATCGGTGCCTAGGTATTTGTCTTTGGAAACACGTTTTTCAATACGGTTAATGATCTGTACAGTGGTTTCGATACCTACATCTGCCCCTACCAGCGCTTCTTCCAGGTTATCCAGCACTTCCTCATCCACCGTGCTTTTGCCTGCAATAGCCTTGGTAAGCTTCGATAAAAAGCCTTCCTTGGTTTTCTGTAACCCCTGGTCGAGCGACTCCTTTTCTTTTTTGCCGAATAATTTTCCGAAGAACCCCATAGTGACAGTTTAATGATGCGAAGTTAACTCCAGATATCTGAAGTAGAAAGAGAATACGGATGTACGGATACGGGTACAGATTACCGGGCTTTACCTGGATGCGGTTGGGCATGACCGCCTGCTTTCTGGCTCATACATCGCTAAATACAAAAAGCTGTTTCTTCCCGGAAACAGCTTTTTACAATGGTGTACTAACTACCCAATTATTTTTGAGCTAAAAATTCTTTCAGCTTGTCCTTATGAACAATGGCTTCTTTGAAAGTGTAAGCGCCTGATTTAGGACTGCGAACCGCACGGATCACTTTAGTCCAGTTTTTAGCTTCTGCTGAAGCTTTGGCGTCTTTAATTTTAGCGTTTTTTGAAGCTGCTTTTGCCATATACCAATAATTTGAAAATTTGAAAATTGTATAATTTGAAAATGGGCCCTCGCCACGGTTGCACTAATTTTCGATTTTCAAATTAGCACATTTCCAAATTACTGAATTATTACTTGATTTCTTTGTGAACAGTCACCTTTTTCAGAATGGGGTTGTATTTCTTCAACTCCAGACGCTCAGGGTTGTTCTTTTTGTTTTTGGTACTGATGTAACGGCTGGTGCCAGGCTGACCACTTGTTTTGTGCTCAGTGCATTCCAGGATTACCTGTACTCTGTTACCTTTCTTTGCCATTTTTTATAATCTTTTGAAATGAACGTTAGATTTTTTCGCCCTGAGCGCGCAATTCTTTTACCACTGTATACAAACCTCTCTTGGTGATGGTACGGATACCTTCAGTAGATACTTTCAGCGTAACCCATTTATCTTCTTCAGCCAGGAAAAAGCGCTTGGTCTGCAAATTGGGTAAAAAACGGCGTTTGGTCTTGATATTTGAGTGGGAAACACGGTGTCCAGTTACCGGAACTTTACCTGTTACCTGACATACTCTTGCCATGACTTCAAAAATTTAGGAGTGCAAAGGTCGGGAAATCTAAGTTATTAGCAAACAATTACGGGCTTTTTTTTAACTTTTTTCTTCACAACTGTGAATAAGGTATAATATCTAAGGCGCAATGCGCAACATTTCAAGGCTCAATTTATTGATTACCTGCTAATTACGTAATCATCAGGATTGATTATCCTGCTTATACCTTGTTATTTTACAGCTTGGGCTCTACTACCCTTGCACCTTTGTTTGGTTTAATCACGGAATTAATAATTCCTTAATTTACAGTTCGTTCCACTGTCACACCTTTGGTACAAAGATACGAACGAATGGAAAATATGAAACGTAAAACGATTGCAAGAGATATCAGTTGGTTATCTTTTAATGGCAGGGTGCTGCAGGAAGCAGCTGACCCTACGGTGCCCCTGCGCGAGCGGGTGAAGTTTCTGGGGATATTTTCCAACAATATGGACGAATTTTTCAGAGTGCGCGTGGCTACGCTGAAACGCATGGTCGAATTTGGCAGCAAGCTCAAAAATATGCACCTGGAACAATCACCTCACAAAATCCTGGATGAAATTCAGCAGGTAGTGCTGGTACAGCAGTCAGAATTTAACCGCATCTGGGACGGTGTACGCCGCGAAATGGAAAAAGAGAAGATTTACCTGGTTACCGAACGCCAGCTGAATAAAGAGCAGCAGAAATTTGTACAGACCTATTTTGAAGAAGAGGTCCGTTCCAATATCATTCCCCTGATGCCCGAAAGCATCCCACATTTTCCTTATTTACGCGAAAAATCCATTTATCTGGGCGTGGTGCTTTCTACCAAAGATGGCTCGCTCAGAAGAAAATATTCCATTATCGAGATCCCTTCCCGCACTCTAGGCCGCTTTATCAGTCTGCCTGCCCCCGAAGGTGAAAACCATATTATGTTGCTGGAAGACCTGGTGAGGTTTAACCTGAAAAGCATTTTTTCTTACTTCGGGTACGACCGCTATGGTTCCTGGGTGTTTAAAGTAACCAAAGACGCTGAAATTGACATTGACAGTGACATCTCTACCTCACTGATCCAGAAAATTGAAAAAGGGGTAAAGAACCGCCGCAAAGGCAAACCTGTGCGTTTTGTGTACGATAAGCAGATGGACGACGGACTGCTGGATTACCTTATCCGCAAACTGAACCTTTCCCGTAAAGAAAGCATGATTCCCGGCGGACGTATTCACAATTTCCGGCACTTCATGGATTTTCCGGATGTATTCCAGAAAAAAGGGCAACGTAAAAAACCTTTTGCTCATCCCCTGCTGAAAAATTCACTGCGGGTAACAGATATTGTACTAAAGACCGACATAATGCTGAACTTTCCCTATCATTCGTTCAACCCGGTGATTGACCTGCTGCGTGAAGCTGCCATTGATCCGGATGTGACCGTGATCAAGATCACCGCTTACCGGCTGGCATCCAATTCAAAAGTGATCAATGCATTGATCAATGCCGCACGCAATGGTAAACAGGTAACTGTAATGCTGGAAATACGTGCCCGTTTCGAGGAAGAGGCCAATCTTGAGTGGAAAGAAAGACTGGAAGATGAAGGCGTGAAAGTGATCAGCAGTATGCCCGATATGAAGGTGCACGCCAAAATATGCCTCATCCGTAAAAAGATCAATACTCGTACCATTCACTACGGATTTATCAGCACCGGCAACCTGAATGAAAAAACTGCCACTGTATATGGTGATCACTGTTTACTGACCGCCAACAGGCAGATCATGGCCGATGTGAACAGGATCTTCAATTACCTGGAAAAATGGAAGAATGGCACCCAGATGCTGCGTGCATGTAAAACCATCATTCCCTGTCCTATCAATCTGCGTCGTGAACTACTGAAATTGATCAATAAAGAGATCAAACATGCCAATGAAGGCAAACCGGCAGGTGTTACGCTAAAGATGAATTCTATTTCAGACGAAATATTAATAGAAAAACTATATGAAGCTGCCCGGGCAGGCGTGGAACTGAAATTGATTGTGCGAGGTATCTTTTGTATGTTCTCCGAAAACAAAAAATTCAAAATTCCGGTAAAGGCTGTCAGCATTGTTGATGAATATCTTGAACATGCACGCGTATTCATTTTCCGCAACAATGGTCATGAAAAGGTATTTATTTCTTCGGCAGACTGGATGGTGCGCAACCTGGATCACCGTGTGGAAGCCACTTGCCCGATTTTTGATGAGAATATTAAAAGAGTGTTGAAAAATATCCTGGAAATACAATTGAGTGATAATACAAAAGCCAGAATTTTGGACAACGATCTGAGCAACCGCTATGTACGCGATAAAAAGCAGAAAAAGATACGGTCGCAGGTAGAGATCTATAATTATTTACACCAAAAAACTTCTAAAGTACTGGGACTTTCCCATCCTGCCGGTGAGCCGGAAGAAATGACCAGTGCTTATTAAAATGACCGATGAGACTGGCAGCTATTGATATCGGCAGTAATGCAGCGAGGTTATTGATTTCTGACGTTATTCAGACCGATAACGGTAAGCCCTATTTTCAAAAGATCAATCTTGTGCGTGTGCCTTTGCGGCTTGGTTTTGACGTGTTTGAGAAAAAAGAAATCTCGCACGAAAAAGAAATGATGATCCTCAATACACTGAAAGCATACCGCTACCTGCTGGATGCTTACAATGTAGCTCATTACAAAGCTGCTGCTACTTCTGCCATGCGCGATGCATCCAATGCACAGAAAATTATTCAACGGGTAAAGGATGAAACCGGCATTGATATTGAAGTGATCACCGGTGATGCCGAAGCCTCACTGATCTACGAAAATCATATTGCAGAGAATCTTGATAAATCACGTGCCTACATGTACATTGATGTAGGTGGTGGCAGTACGGAACTTACTTTTTTTGCCGATGGCAAACTGGCCTTTAAACGTTCTTTCAACATCGGCACCATCCGAATTCTGAAAAAACAGGTGGATGAGTGGCACTGGGATGACATGAAAGATTTCATCAAACTGGCTACCCGCGGTCACGATAATGATACCATTGCCATTGGATCCGGTGGCAACATCAACAAAATATTCTCGCTTTCCAAACGCAAAGAGGGCAAAGCACTTACACTGGATATGCTGAAGGATTACTACAAGGAGTTCAGCAATTTTTCACTGGCCGACAGAATGCGCCTGTACAACCTGCGCGAAGACCGTGCGGATGTTATTGTACCTGCCCTCCAGATCTACGTAAACGTAATGCGCTGGGCCAATATTCCCGAAATTTATGTTCCCAAGATCGGTCTGGCCGACGGACTGATACAACATTTGTATGGTGAGTTAGGCGCTGTTAAGCTGTAGGCTGATTGTTAAGGCCAGACATGAGGGCTGAAATCTGACAACGGTAAGGTCCAAGGGAAAATCAGTAGTTTGAAAAAGCTTTGGGCTTTGAGACACGAGCGGCGAGCAAGAACAGCAGCCAGCACTCACGATTGACCATTCACCACTCACAACTGAAGATTGCCGATTCATGATTCATCACACACGACCCGAAACTCGAAACCAGCACATCTCAGTACTGCTCATTCTCATTGGGAAAATCTCCGCTTTTTACATCTTTTATATAATGCTGTACAGCACCGTTTATCTGTTCGGCCAGGTTAAGATACTGACGTAAAAAACGTGGTTTAAATTCTGTATTGATGCCCAGCATATCGTGCATTACCAGTACCTGTCCGTCGCAATGCATGCCTGCGCCGATACCAATGGTAGGAATTAAAAGACTTTCTGATACTTCACGGGCCAGTTGTGCAGGAATTTTTTCCAGTACCGTAGCAAAACACCCCGCATCCTGCAACAAACGGGCATCGTTGCGCAGTTTGCTGGCCTCTGCTTCCTCTTTGGCCCTTACTGCATAGGTGCCGAATTTATAGATGGACTGTGGTGTTAATCCCAGGTGTCCCATAACGGGGATGCCTGCTGCCACGATCAGTTTTACCGATTCAATGATCTCTTCGCCGCCTTCCAGTTTTACACCGTGTGCGCCGGTCTCTTTCATAATGCGTACTGCAGATGCCAGTGCTTCCTTCGGATTTGACTGATATGCGCCAAAAGGCAGATCTACTACTACCAGCGAACGGTGTGTACCACGGATAACAGAAGATGCATGATAGATCATCTGGTCCAGTGTAATGGGCAAAGTGGTTTCATGACCAGCCATTACATTGGAGGCAGAATCTCCTACCAGGATCACATCAACACCCGCTGCATCAAACAACCGTGCAAAGGAAAAATCGTAGGCAGTGAGCATGGAGATCTTTTCACCCTGTGACTTCATGCGGAGTAAGGTGTTGGTGGTCACCTTTTTAATTTCTTTACTTACAGACATGATAAACAATGTTGAAGTTGTAGTAAAGCGGGAGGGAATATGGCTCTGCATTAGAATAAAACATACTCATAATGCTCCGCGCGTCGATTGAGTGCGCTAAGGTAATTTGAAAATCGGATAATCGGAAAATTTGTGAAGGACGGTGAAGATGTAAGGATACAGGTTAAGATACAAGGTTCAGGGCCTGGAGCATACGCGTTGGAATAAAACCTTCCTCGGTGAACAAGTTTATGCGATGTTCAGGCGTCTAATAATGTCCTAAAACTAACGCAATGAAAAGATCTGTATTGCTGGCCACTGCAGCATTACTGGGAACTGCTACATGTTCCTTTGCTGCTTCGCCTCTCCCCGACACTGCCATTATTCAGCATCTGCAGGACGGCAACGTTTCTGAATGGCCTGCTGAAAAATTTACTACCGACAAGGAAACCGGGCTGTTGTACGCGGTAGACAATGACGACAAAAATCTCTACATCGCCCTGATCATTCCCGACATCCGCACACAAATGAAAATGATGCGTATGGGTATGACACTGTTTGTTGATCCAAAAGGAAAAAAACGTGAAGGCAAAGGCATTGAATTTCCGGTAAAACGCAGTGCTGATGGCGGTGGAATGGGCGGAGGCAACTTCCAGCGCGGCAATGGCGGTGGCGGACAAGGCCGTGGCGATATGCGAGCCATGCGTACAGCCCTTGCGGCCCAGCAACTGACCTTTTTAAAAGCATTTGGCTTTAATGGTGATGACCCTGTGATACTGACCACAGGAGCAGAAGATGGAGTGCAGGTGGCGTATAAATGCGATACAGCGCAGGATATGCATATTGAATATACCATTCCTTTATCATTACTGGGCGATGCTGCCAGTCTGAAACAAAAGGTATTCGGCATTGGTTGCAAGATCAATGGCATGGAAATGCCCTCTTCCGGTGGCGCAGGCAGCAGTGATATGAGTGGTGGTGGAATGGGCGGCGGTCGCGGTGGCGGCATGAGAAGCGGCGGAGGCGGTGGTATGAGAAGTGGTGGAAGTGCTCCTTCTGCAGCAGATCGCGAACAAATGATGAATGAACAGAAATTCTGGACGAAATATACCATGAATTAATTGTTTCTTTCCCAGTGTTGATGAATGAATTGGCCGGTGCAAACACCGGCCAATTGTATTTCCGGCTGGTGAAACACCAGCCGGAGAATCTGTAACGGGTGTCTCACCAGCCACTTTATGCAACAAGATCGGGCTAAACATTTTGCAGACATGATAAAAACGTTTTATAACAGTTCTGAAACCATCCGGGATAACCTGTTATCATTCATTACCTTTGCCGCACAAATCAACGATTATGGATTTTCTTTCCTTACTGCACATTCAGCAAAACAATGACGGGGTAAGCACCGGCAGCAAATGGCTGAAAACCGGGGGTGAAACATTATCTTCTTTTTCGCCCGTAAACGGACAACTGATTGCCACTGTAAGTACTACCGATAAGGCAGGTTACGAAGCCGTGGTTGCCAAAGCACAGGAAGCATTTGCAATCTGGCGCACCTGGCCCGCACCCAAACGTGGTGAAATTGTACGCCAGATAGGTGAAGCATTGCGCACCTACAAAGAGCCGTTGGGCAAACTGGTTTCATACGAAATGGGTAAAAGTCTGCAGGAAGGATACGGTGAGGTACAGGAAATGATCGATATCTGCGATTTTGCAGTGGGCCTTTCCCGCCAGTTGTATGGTCTTACCATGCACAGCGAACGTCCGGGTCACCGGATGTATGAGCAATGGCATCCACTGGGTATCACTGCTATCATTTCCGCATTCAATTTCCCTGTTGCCGTATGGAGCTGGAACAGCATGCTGGCGTGGGTATGCGGAAACGTGTGTATCTGGAAACCTTCAGAAAAAACGCCATTGTGTGCAGTGGCCTGCCAGCATATAGTAGCCGAAGTGTTTACACGCAACAATGTACCCGAAGGTGTTTGTTGCCTGGTAACCGGCGGACGTGAAACCGGCGAATGGATGTCTAATGATACCCGTATTCCCCTGGTATCGGCCACCGGCTCTACGCGCATGGGCAAGTCCGTTGGTGCAGCAGTTGGTGCACGCCTGGGCAGATCGTTGCTGGAACTGGGCGGTAACAACGCTATTATCATTTCAAAAGATGCCGACCTGGATATTGCCGTACTGGGCGCGCTGTTTGGCGCAGTAGGTACAGCCGGGCAACGTTGTACCACTACCCGCCGCCTTATTATTCATGAATCAGTATATGATACCATCAAACAAAAGCTGGTTGCAGCCTATCAGCAACTGAACATCGGCAACCCGCTGGATGCGCATAACCATGTTGGTCCGCTGATTGACAAAGATGCTGTTGCCCTGTACGAGAAAGCGATCGCGGCCTGTAAACAGGAAGGCGGTCATTTCATTGTGGAAGGTGGCGTGTTGCAGGGAGCAGGTTATGAAAGCGGCTGTTATGTAAAACCCTGTATTGCCGAAGCACAACCCGGCTACAACATTGTACAGCACGAAACCTTTGCGCCGATTTTGTATTTACTGAAATACAGCACCATTGATGAAGCCATTGCTATTCAGAACAATGTTCCGCAGGGGCTTTCTTCTTCCATCATGACCCTGAACATGCGCGAGGCAGAACAATTCCTGTCGCATGCCGGTAGTGATTGTGGTATTGCCAATGTTAACATTGGTACCTCTGGCGCCGAAATAGGTGGTGCATTTGGCGGTGAAAAAGAAACCGGTGGCGGTCGTGAAAGCGGCAGTGACGCCTGGAGAGCATATATGCGCCGCCAGACCAATACCATTAACTATTCAACACAACTTCCTTTGGCACAAGGCATTAAGTTCGACATATAGTTGTATGTTATAGGTTGTGACTCAGTAATGAGATTGTGTTATTGAAATCAGGACTTCGTTTGTCGCTGCAATACTTCAATCAGGTCAAAAACCTATATCTTATAACCTAAAACTTACTACTTCTTAAAATAATCTGGTGTTCAAAGCGTTAGTGAAGGTTGAGATAAGGCTGATATCATTATGAAAAAACTGTTTACTCTGCTGCTGCTTACGGGTTCGTGTGCATTTTCATACGCCCAGTTGCGACTGGCTGTATTGGGAGGCCCCCACTCTGCTTCCGTAACTGAAAAAAACAGCCTGCCCGGCTGGGATAGCCTCACAAAACCCGGTTACAAAAGCCGTTCAGGTCTTAATATTGGTATTATGGCTGAAGTACCCCTGGGTGGTAATTTTTACCTGCACCCCGGTGTGTTTTACATGGCAAAAGGCCGCAAATTTGAAAAGTTCTACGATACATCCGTCACCAAAAATGATACGCTTTCAAGACAGCAGAATTTTTCCGCCAATTACATCGATATTCCTATCAATCTTACCTACAAGATCCCGTTAGGCAAAAAAAGTAATTTCCTGCTAAGTGCCGGTCCCTACATTTCATTTTTCTACAATGGTAAAAGCACTATTGAATCAAGAGTGGCAGTAGGCGACAGTACTACCAAATACAACAAGGACGAAACGCGCCTGGAAACCGGCAATGCTACCGGTAAAATGAAAACCGTGGATATCGGTATCAATGCCCGCGCAGGTTTTGAACTGGGCAGTTTTTTGTTGACCGGTTTTTTCAGTCAGGGACTGACTAATTTTTATACGGCATCTTACGACGGTACTTTTAAACACCGCGTTATAGGTGCTTCTATAGGTTTCTGGCTCAACGGTGCACAAACTGAACGCAAACCCAAAGACAGGGATCACGACGGTATTCCGGATAACGAAGATGCCTGTCCGCTGGTGGCTGGCCCTGCTTCAACACATGGTTGTCCTGACAGGGATGGTGATGGTGTAGCAGATAATGTAGACAAATGCCCGGATGTAGCAGGTCTGCCCAAATACAAAGGTTGTCCGATTCCTGACAGCGATGGTGACGGGATCAATGACGAAGAGGACCAGTGCCCCGATAAGCCAGGTGTAGCGAAGTATAAGGGTTGCCCGATACCTGACAGAGATGGTGACGGAATCAACGACGAAGAGGATCAGTGTCCTGATAAACCAGGCGTAGCGAAATATAAAGGTTGCCCGATACCTGACAGCGATGGAGACGGAATCAATGACGAAGAAGATAAATGTCCGAATGAACCGGGTCCGCGTGAAAACAATGGCTGCCCTGTTATTAAAAAAGAGATCGTAGAAAAAGTAAACTATGCTGCGAAGAACATCTTCTTTGCAACAGGCAGCGATAAAATAACACCGGCTTCATTCAAAGCTCTGGATGATGTTGCAGCGATCCTGCACGAAAACCCGGCACTGCACCTGTCAGTAGAAGGCCATTCCGATAATGTGGGTAATGCTGCAAAGAACCAGACATTGTCGCAAAAACGTGCCGATGCAGTACAACAATACCTGATACAAAAAGGCATTGCGGCAGATCGTTTACAGGCTACCGGTTATGGTCAGGAAAAACCGGTTGCAGATAACAGTACTGCCGAAGGCAGGGCTAAAAACAGGCGCGTGGAACTGAAACTTTCGCAGCAATAAAAACTTAAAGAATTCATAAAAAATCAAAAACCGGTGTGTAGCACACCGGTTTTTTTATCTCTATCATAGAATATGCTTTTTATCAATACACAATTGCCGGTATCAGCCGTTCATATAATTGGTAAAATGTATTAGTTGTTTTTATTTTATATTGATGACTGAAAAACCTTTTTGCCTGCCACCCTTCTGCAGAAAGACACACGACCAACAATTAAACGTTAAGAAAGCGCAAAATCCTGATATTTGCAGCTTTCAGAACCAACTATCCATGATGATTTATCATCTCATAAAAAGTAAAATAAAACAATCATAATGAGTAAACTGCTACAGGCAATAGGACTCGCGGCAGTCCTGGTGACTACCGGTAACACAGTGCATGCGCAACAGGACAAATCTGCCAGCTCTTCTGATGTACCCAAAGGATGGCACCTGCTGGATAAAAGCAAAGACGGCTATTATGGTATCAGTATCAATAAGGCTTATGATTTTATCAAATCAAAAAACCTGAAAGGCAAAACCGTAGTAGTAGCAGTAATTGATTCGGGTATTGATACCCTGCACGAAGACCTGAAAGATATCCTGTGGGTAAATCCGAAAGAAATTCCCGGTAATGGTATTGACGATGATGGCAACGGTTATATTGATGACATTCATGGCTGGAACTTTTTGGGTAATAAAGACGGCCGTAATGTAAAACAGGACTCTTACGAAGGTGCGCGTGTATATCACCACCTGAAAGCAAAATATGGTGATGCTAAAATTGATCCTGCTACTTTAAAAGGTGATGAACTGGCTAAATATAAAACATGGCTGAAGGCCAAAGCCAAAATTGAAGGCGATGGTTCTGAAGAAGGTGTAGACCTTGTAATGCTGAAAAGAGCGCTGCAAAGCTCACTACGCAGCGACAGCATTCTGAAAGTGGCACTGAAAAAAGATGTATATACCGGTAATGACCTGGATACGTTTGTTGCTGTTAGCACTGCTGAAAAATCAGCCCGTGGCAGCCTGTTGTATCTTTTTAAAGCCAACCAGATGCTGGAAAGCACCAATAAAGAATTCCTGGATGGTTTCGGTGAGTTTGTAAGCGGTGAAGAAAGAAAGGCAGAAGCTAAAGAAAAAGCACCTAAGGATTATCGTGGTGAGATCACCGGCGATAATGAAAATGATTTCAACGACCGTTACTACGGAAATGGTGATGTAATGGCCGGTACTCCTTTCCACGGCACACACGTTTCCGGTATTATTGGCGCCATCCGCAACAACGGGTTGGGTATTGAAGGTATTGCCGATAATGTTCGCATTATGATGATCCGTGCCGTACCTGATGGTGACGAGCACGATAAAGATATTGCACTGGCCATCCGTTATGCAGTTGACAACGGAGCCAGGGTGATCAACATGAGCTTTGGTAAGGATTTCTCTCCCCAGAAAAAATGGGTAGACGAAGCTGTAGAATATGCTGCCAGCAAAGGTGTATTACTGGTGCATGCAGCAGGTAACGATGCCAAGAATGTTGACACTGCCGATAATTTCCCCAATGCAGACCTGGCAACCCTGAAAGCAAGGGCTAAGAACTGGATCACTGTAGGTGCCAGTGGCGATCCCAAAGCTGGTGGCCTGACCGCTTCTTTCTCTAACTATGGTAAAAAAGAAGTGGATGTATTTGCACCCGGTGTTAAAATATATTCTACTATTCCCGGTGGCAATACGTATGGAAATGCACAGGGTACCAGCATGGCTTCGCCTGTAGTGGCAGGTACAGCAGCCTTTTTGCTGGAATACTTCCCCTACCTCACTGCAGAGCAGGTGAAATACTGTATTGAGAAATCAGCACAGGTACCTACAGAAAAAGTGAAAAAACCAGGTACTGATGAACTGGTTCCCATGTCAGACCTCTGCCGTACAGGTGGCATTATCAATGCATACGAGGCCGCTAAAATTGCAGCTACCCTGCAACCGGGTACTCCAACCAAAAAAGCAACATCACCCAAGCCTACTTTAAAGAATAAAAAAGGATAACAGGCTTCCGAATATCTTACTGGTAAAAAGCCGGGGAGAGCATCCCCGGCTTTTTAATGTACATACCATATCGTTGACTATAAAACCGGGGACCTGCCCCCCGGTCCTGGTTTACTCATCAGGAGAATAACTTTTTAAGGACACATTCTTTCAGACTTCATACCGCGGTTATCGGCATTGGTATTCAAGTGTGGACTTACCAATATCAAGATTGTACAAAAATTCATAATGAGCCACATCGTATTTCAGTGGTAGTCCATACTGGTTGTAGGCGGTAGCGTTAACAGGGGTATTTACGCTGTAATTCCTGTCTACAAACATCCAGATCCTGCTGGTACGATGCAGGTTGGGTTTGCTGACATTGTAGGTATAGGTCACAACATAGGGAGTAGCATCTCCACCGTTTAACCTGGTATATTTCTCCAGATTATTATCACCATTGTACGTATAGGTTTCAATAGTAGATGGTATAGCAGGTAACAATGGATAGGTTTGAACAGCCTTTACAATCCTGTTGTAATTATCATATTCAAACGTTGTGAGTAATAACAGATAAGGATTAGTGCTTCTGTTGGGATATTCTCCAAGACCACACATGGTATCTCTTACAATTTTGCCATTTTCATATACATACTGGTGCCAGAACTCATAATAGTTATTCAGCGTATAATCAGCCCCATACAACCCTAAATAATCTGTAAGCCGGTGCTTATTATCGTATATAAAACGAAAACCCGGCTGCCCGGTGGCAATATGGTTCAATACTACCTGGTCGGGATCGCCCCAGTTATTGTAACTGAATTTACAGATCAGTGTATCCAGATCACGGTAAATACTGATCTTTTTAATGTCACACAGCTTATCTGCCTTATCAGGATGATGCAGCAGATCGTTCCAGTCAATTTTGTTGCAACCGGATAACTGTAATAAAACAATGACAAAGCACAGCCCTGTCATCAAAAGGAGTGTCTTTTTCATACATTTAATGAATTACCTGGTGAAGAATAAAACTTTCAACGGGTAAAGACCGGCGGGAAGGAAGTCAGTTATTCTGAAGATGGATATTATAGTATCTAAAGGTACTCTGCCCGTGTTACATTTTGGCATACCGGTTAGTGGTATTTTATTTATTTGTATTATGCGGTCAGATTTGTGCCTGTACACTATACAGGTTATTACTTAGTTCTAAATACCTGAACATGATAACAAAAAAAGAACTGGTGGTTCCGGCATTTTACATCACCTACATCAATAAAGTAACCGAAGACAATATTACAGACGCCCTTAACAATAATACCCGGCAATTCAATGCATTGCTGCAGAGAATCACACCTCAACAGGAAGATTATGCCTACGCCCAGGGTAAATGGACCATCAAGGAAATGCTGCAGCATATTATTGATGCAGAAAGAGTGTTCAGTTTACGTGCGGTATGGTTTGCCCGTCAGGACCCATCTGCTCAACCCGGTTTTGATGAAAATACCTGGGCAGTCCATGCACCTGTACATCATCGTTCATGGCAGACCATGATAGCGGAATTCAATGCATTACGTACTGCTACCACCCTGCTGTTCGGTTCGTTCAGTGATGAGCAACTGCTGTTAACCGGCACCGCCAACAACAATGTGATCAGTGTTGCAACGCTTGGTTATGTATGTGCAGGTCATGTAGAGCATCATATGGGGGTGTTGAGAGAGCGGTATGGTTGTGAGTTGTAAGTAATTTGAAAATGGAATGCCAGATTGCCGGATGGTCTGATTGTTTGATGGTTATGAAGAAGCTGCGAGCAAATACAGCAGCAACCACTCACGACTGATGATTCACCACTGACGACTCGCGAATACTTTCACTAAACAAACTATACAACTTTTGCAGGGCTGGATATTCCTGTAGCAGGATAAGATGTTTTTCGATGGTGGGTGTGTCATTACGGATGGCAGGGCCTGTCTGCAACGCAGCGGGAGAAGCCAATTGTAAGCGTTGCGCCACTTCATTGATCAGTGGATACAGTAATGAAAAATCCAGTTCTTCAGCTTTGCAGTAATTATCTGCCAGTGTATACAGGTGATTGGTAAAATTACTGACCACTACAGCTGCTACATGCAGGTGCAATCGTTTATTATCATCAGCCTGCTGCACCTGTTCAGAAAGTGATGTTGCCAGTGTTTCTATTTCCTGCAAACTTTCAGCCGTATTACCATCTATCAGCAAAGGGATTTCCGGTAAACGCTCCATTTCTTTCCGCAGGCTTTGCAGCGGATATAGTACGCCATAACGCGCAGCAGCAGTACTTAATACCTCTTTTGACACAGAACCTGCTGTATGTAACAGCAAACTGTTGCCGGGCTTTAATGCCCCTGCTACGGCTGCTACAGCACCGTCTGACACTGCCAGCAGGTGTACATCAACTGTATTGTCCAGCTCCGCCGGTTTAGTGGCTACAGCAGCTCCCAACAGGTCTGCCAGTGCAGCCACAGCCTGCCGGTTACGGCCATATACCTGTACAATAGTATGACCAGCCTGTCTGCACCTGCGGCCCAGTATATTGGCCACATTGCCCGATCCGATGATGACGATTCGCATATTCCGCTTTATCTTGCAAGCTAATTAAAAGTTCCCTGCGGGAGCATATTGCCTTATGACGTTTGCGCAAAAACTGGTATTAAAATATCTGCGGGCCAAACTGAACATTACGGCGGTAGTGTCTGAAAAGAAAGCTGCAGAAAAAGCATTTAAACTATTCTGTACGCCTCAGCAGGCCAAAAAGAAAAAACTGCACCGTGTTCCAGAAAAAGGCGAAAAACTTTCTTTTACATTGAACGGTCTCACTATACGTGGTCAGCGCTGGAACCATCCGCAACAACAAAAAGTACTGATCATCCATGGCTTTGAATCTTCTTACCAATATTTTGATAAATACATTGCTGCTTTTATCCGTAAGGGATATGAAGTGATCGCTTTTGATGCGCCTGCACATGGCAGGTCAGATGGCAAACAACTCACGCTGCCCTTGTATATTGCCATGCTGCAAAAGATCTATGAGCTGTATGGTCCTGTTGATCGTTTTATGGCGCATTCACTTGGCGGACTGGCACTGACACATTTCCTGGAAACCATTCCGCATACTACAGACACCAAAGTAGTGCTACTGGCTCCCGCTACAGAAACTGTCAGCGCTGTTGACGCTTTTTTTAACCTGCTGGAATTACACGATAATATCCGCAAACAGTTTGATGAACTGATATTGAACATCGCCGGCGTACCACCGGAATATTTTTCTATCAAACGCGCTATGTATCATATCCGCGCACAGGTGTTGTGGTTTCATGATGAAGGCGACCGCGCCACTCCTGTTAAAGATGCTATTGAGGTACAGAAAGATCAGCATGCTCACCTGGAACTGGTCATTACACAGGGACTGGGTCACCGGAAAGTATATAAGGATGAAGCAGTGAGGAAGAGGATCCTGGAGTTTTTGTGAGGAGCGATCGTGAATCGTCAGTCTTGAATCGTGAGAAGATCGCAGCTATTGCCGGCTTATTTCAGGCAAAGACAGCAACGTATCGCAAAGCCGCAATAAAACGAAGCCGTATTTTGTACTTTGTATTTTCTTTCAGACTTCAGTCTTCTTTCTTCTATACCTGTATTTGCTCACAGCTCGTAGCTCAAAACCCGCAGCGGTCAGCAACAATCAAACCGTCCAGCCATCAGAGCATTCTTCTACTCTCAAATTTGCACATTTTCAAATTACATTCCTACAACCCATCACATTATAACTTTCGACAATACCTTTCATCTGTATTTTTTTCCGCAAAAAACATTTCCCTGCAGATTTATCGGGCTCATTTCTTTTTCAATTTTCAAAAAAATTATATTGTCAATGAATTATCAGCCATATAAATTTTTTATTCATTTGTGAAGACAATCAGCCGCAGATCATTTTTACACAACACTGCCCGTATGGGCACTGCCTATCCTGCAATGATGGCATTGGGTATGCTAAAGGAAGCACCCGTACACGCTTTTGCATTACCCGGACAATCAAAAAAGCAGGAGCATATCATAATCCTTGGTGCAGGTCTCAGCGGACTGACAGCTGCCTATGAACTACGTAAGCTGGGTTACCGCTGTACCATACTGGAAGCGCGTAACAGAAGTGGTGGACGTTGCTGGAGTGTACGCAAGGGCTCAATGAATATAGAAACCACGCAACCGGTACAGACATCGCGTTTTGATGATGGCCTTTATTTCAATGCAGGTCCCTCGCGGATACCACATCACCATCAACTTACACTCCATTACTGTAAAGAACTGAATGTACCTGTACAGAATTATAACAACATCAATGAAGGTGCTTACTACTTCAGTGAAGGGAAAGGTCCTTTATCCAATAAAAAGATCCGCATCCGTGAAATTCACAACGATGTAAGAGGTTATATGAGTGAACTGCTGGCCAAGGCTATTGACAGCAAACAGGTAGATATGGCTATGACTACAGAAGACACTCAAAAAATCATAGAATACCTGCGTGCCGAAGGTGGTCTGGACATTGATAAATTGTACAAAGCTTCTGCACGCCGTGGTTACCAGGAAGCCCCCGGTGCCGGTGAAAGAACAGGACGTATTGCCGATCCGCACAAACTGGGCGCCATTATTCAATCCGGCCTGATGGACCCCGATTTTTACAATGTGGCAGAATACACGTACGAACTGCAGATGACCATGTTCCAGGCTATTGGTGGTATGGATATGATTGCCAGCGCATTTGAAAAGAAAGTGGCCGATGCCATTCAGTTCAATGCGGTAGTAACAGCTATCCGCAATCTGTCTGAAGGTGTGGAAGTGGTATATAAAACACCGGCCGGTGAAAAAAAGCTTACCGGCGATCTTTGTATCTGCACCATTCCATTGCCGGTACTGAGCAATATAGAACACAATTTTTTATCAGACACCAGCCGGGCCATCGATTATATTTCGTATATTAGTACCGGCAAGATCGGACTACAGTTCAAACGAAGGTTCTGGGAAGAAGACGAAAACATCTACGGCGGTATTACACATACCAACAATATCATCACCCAGATTTTTTATCCATCCAACGATTACCTTGCCCGCAAAGGCATCCTGATCGGTTATTACAATTTTAATGAAAAAGCCCGCGAAACGGGCGAACTGAATTATCAGCAAAGGGAGAAACTGGCGCTTGAAAAAGGCAGCCTTATACATCCGCAATACGCGCAGGAATTTGAAAATTCGTTTTCAGTAAGCTGGCACAAAACAGCTTATAGCCTGGGTGGTTGGGCTGTATATACTGACAGTGAACGGCAAACCTTGTACAAGGCATTACTGAAGCCAGACAAACAGGTATATTTTGCCGGTGAGCATCTCACCTACCTGAATGCCTGGATGGCAGGCGCTTTTGAATCGGCCAGAAATACAGTTACAGCTATTCACGCACGATTAAGTGAACAACAACTGCATTACCCGTCAAAAAAGTAACGCAGCGCAATCATAACAATCAAAACCAGCTAACTATGACATCCAGAAACATCAACAGGCGCACCCTGCTCAAATCGGGCGCACTGCTGGCAGGTGGATTCTCTTTTCTTCCCGGTAAAATACTGGCTACAACCAATGCACCATTAGCACCGGTTATATTCAGCCCCGAAACAGACGAATCTGTTGTATTGTCTGCCCCACCCGATATCAAAGCGCGGTTGTCTGCCAATGAAAATCCCTTTGGTCCTTCTGCAAAAGCCAAACAGGCTATACAAGACGCCATCAATGATAGTTTCCGTTATGCATTTGGTTCATCGCGCGACCTGATGACAAAGATCACCACCTTTGAAGGCCTGCAGCCATCACAGGTAATGCTGGCTGCCGGATCATCACCATTGCTGGCTGCTGCTGCCACTTATTACAGCAAAGACGGAGGCAGTATTGTTACAGCAGATCCTTCTTATGATGATCTTACCCGTCGTGCCTCTATGTCGTTCAAAGCGAATATTATCAGGGTTCCTCTGACGGCAGATTACAAAACGGACCTGGATGCTATAGAAAAGGCGATTACACCAGACACTAAGCTGGTTTATCTCTGTAATCCTAATAACCCTACAGCAACTGTTGTGGATACAGCTAAACTGAAATCGTTCTGTGAACGTGTATCTGCCAAAGTACCCGTATTTGTTGACGAAGCCTATATTGATTACCTGGACGACCCGCAATCTGTTACGTTGATCGATCTTGTAAAGAAAGGTAGTAATGTAATAGTGGCCCGTACTTTTTCAAAGCTGTATGGTTTTGCCGGTCTACGTGTAGGCTATGCTGTGGCACAACCGGCAACGATCCGTGCATTGAGCACTTACTGCGAAGGCGCCATGTCTATCTCTGCAACTTCTATTGCAGCAGCGGCAGCCAGCTACCAGGATAAGGAATATATGCAGCAGGTAAAAGCCAAGACGGAGGCATCTAAAAATTTCTTGTACGATGTGTTGAAAAAAGAAGGATACACCTATGTGCCCTCTTATGCCAATTTTGTTATTTTCCCCATCAAAATAGATGGCAGTAAATTCAGCATGGAAATGGCAAAACGAGGAGTAAGCATACGTACCTGGAAATTTGACAATAAGGAATGGTGCCGTATCAGTATTGGACGTATGGATGAAATGGAAGCTTTTGCAGCGGCGTTTAAGGAAATTTCTTAGGATGTAAGGAATAAGAGTCAAGGCACAAGAGAAGTACCGCATAATAAATCTGATCTATACATGAAGAAAACGACTGTTACTTTTTTACTGGCCATGTCGGCTGTCAGGTTGTGGTCACAGGACAAACCTGCGGGACGAGCTATTACAATGGCAGAATATGACAAGACTAAAAACTTTGCAGTAAAAGACCTGGACAATGATACCTATGTAAAATTTGACAATATCTATATACTGGACAGGTATGAAAGCCGCAAACCTTACTTCATTACCGGTGATGATGGCAATAAAAAAAGGATTGACCTGTACAAACTGGTAGCCAAAGAAGGCATGCAGGAACTGGGTGTGATGATCTTTTATACCAACGAAAAAGGTCAGCAGTATAAAGCCTGTATGCCCAATTTTAGTGCAGACAGCAAGGTATGGGAAAAGTATTTTGAAGACATTCATGCCATTGATAAACAGGAAGCCAATTTTGTGCTGAAACTTTCTTATGTGCTATCCAAAGAATTTGGTTTCCAGTTGTACAAAGCTGCCAATGCCGGTAAGGATATGAGCAAAGAATCTGCCACTTATGGCAATGATATTTGTTTTCCCGGCACTGTGGAAGTGGCTATGGCCAACGGTAGTAAAAAGCTGCTACAAAATATTCAAAGCGGTGACCAGGTAATAACTATTGACCCTGTTTCACAACAGGCCACCACTGTTACCGTACAGGAATTAACTACCCATGAGGCAAAAAATTACGCCATCACCAACCTGCTGTTGGTAAAAACAACTGAAACAGCTACCATAAACGGCATGGAAGTACTGCTATTGCAAAAAGAACTGCATGCAACACCCAACCACCCTATGCAAATGCAGGAAGGACAGAAAAAAATCGGTGAAGTAAATACCGGCGATAAAGTATTGTGCAGAGATGAACAGTCCGGCAAGTATGAAACCTATATTGTATGGAATAAAACCGAAACAGCAGGCGGCACACAGAAGGTATACAATATAATAGCCAGTGGCGGCAATACATTTATGATGAATGATGTGATGGTATTACAGAAATAAGAGGTTTAAGATTCAAGGTATAAAATTAAGATAGAAGCTCCTGCATATATTACAATCAATATATACAGGAGCTTTTTGCTTTATAAAATCTTTTTGCGTTTTTATACCTTACACTTTCAACTTTTGGCCTTATACATTTAATTATTCTTCCCCCCCAGCATTGGTACAAAAGAAAAATTTTCAAATATCTCTTCCTGTACACTTCCATCGGCTTGTTTGGTAAGCCTGAGCATGCGTTGCACCTGTCCTTCACCAACCGGTATTACCATTTTACCACCTGTTTTCAATTGTTCGATCAGCTTAGGCGGAATATAAGGCGCAGCAGCTGTAACAATCACTTTATCAAAAGGTGCATAGGTAGGCAAGCCCTCGTAACCATCCCCATAAAAATATTTGATGCCGGTGTACTTGCCACGCAATACAAACTTCTTGTGCTCATCAAACAGTTTTTTCTGTCGCTCAATAGTATATACCTGTGCATTCATCTCGCCCAGCACAATGGCCTGGTAACCGCTGCCGGTACCAATTTCCAGTACTTTTTCGTAAGGTTTTATTTCCAGTAACTGGCTTTGATAAGCTACTGTATATGGTTGAGAAATGGTTTGTCCTTCAGCAATGGGAAATGCTTTGTCTTCATAAGCCACCTTATCAAATGCTGAATCGAGAAAATAATGACGGGGAATGTTCATAATAGCCTGCAATACCCGCTCATCTGTAATGCCTTTCTGCCGTAACAGATCTACCAGCTGTTTCCGTAGTCCTTTATGCCTGTATGTATCTTCAAATGTTCTCATAAGCACAGCAAAGATATTAAAATGGTAACAGGATAGAATTTTTGGTTATAAGTTATAAATCTTAAGTTAAGGCGCCTATAAGATACATATATTAATGTATAACCGATGATAAATGTCCAACATGTACTTAACATTTTTATAATACCTGCGCATTCGTTTAATTAAGCAACTTGCATCCCGAAAAAGGATAAGGCAATCATTCCATCATCTATCAGTAGCAATGAATGATATAACCGGCATCAGGGAAGGCGATGCAGCCGTTTTTCGGGCAGTGTATGAACAGCTTCATGTAAAAGTATTCAGGTATTTTCTAAAACGCACTACCCTTCACGAAACAGCCACCGAACTTACCCAGCAGCTCTTCATCAAATTATGGCAATCACGCCATACGCTTTCAGACAGCTATAGTATGGAAGCGCAGCTCTTTATTATGGCCAACAGTGTATTGATAGATCACTTACGGAAAGAAGCTGTTAACAGAAAAAACTACAGCACTGTTGCCGGGCTTGAACCGCTTGCTGAAACACGCTATGAACAGGAAGCCCATCATTCACTGGAAGCCAGTGATTATTTAAGGCTGGCTATACACCAACTTCCCCCGGTACGTAAAAAGGTGTTTATCTTAAAAATGTTTCATGGTTATTCCAACCGTGAAATTGCAGGCAGGCTATCTGTATCTGTAAAAACGGTAGAGGACCATCTGTTAAAAGCTATGCGGCAGATCCGTTCGCTGCTGACCACTTTGTGGCTGTTTCTGATAACATTACTGCCATAACCACCCGCTACATTAAGTTAATGTTACCGGCAGGGATTTCTTCTTTTATACACGTATTTAATTTCAACCTTATTTACAAAGTTCTGCATGCAGATAGACAAGTTGATTATTGAAAGATTCCTGGCAAACCGTTGTGATGCTGAAGAAGCAGAACAGGTACATCGCTATTTAACCGATCATCCGGAAACATTGCAGCAATACCTGCAACAGGAATGGGATGGCATCAGCGCAACAGGAAAGCTGGACAAGACACATGCAGCAGCTATGTTCAGGCAGGTACAAAAACATACCGGTACAGGGAAAGTAATATCCATGAAACATCTGTCATGGGCAGCAGCAGCAGTATTGATCATTGCATGTTGTACCTGGTTGTACCAGCCAACTACCAGAACAACGGCAACCAGGATAGTAACTGCAACAAATACCACTGATAAAAAGACAGCAGAACCAGTGTACAACTGGCAACAACAACACAATACATCAGGCAACGTGCAAAAGATTACGCTACAGGACGGTTCTGTAGTATCCCTTTCACCGGCGGCAGTTGTAAAGTATAAACAACCGTTTGAGCCAGGCAAACGTGATATCTACCTGGAAGGAGAAGCTTTTTTTGAAGTAGTGAAAGATAAAACAAGTCCTTTTACGGTATACTCAGGGCACCTGTCTACCACTGCATTGGGCACTTCGTTCAGGGTTACTACTACGCCTGCTATGGTACATGTAAAACTAATAACAGGCAAAGTGGTGATACGTTCAACCAGGCAATTGCCGGGATGGGACAAGGATGTTTACCTGATGCCCGGTCAGCAGATGCATTATAATACCATAGCCAGTATTATAAAAGTATCTAACACAGAAAGCAACAAACAATCATCTGTTCCTGCATCTGCAGAAACACATAGCAGGCAGGAAATAGTATTTGACAATACACCGATGCAGGCTGTGCTGGATAAACTGATGCAACGTTATAAAGTACCCATTACTTATACCAGGGAGGAACTGAACGGTATCAGCTTTTCTGGAACTGTTTTCTATAACGATTCGCTGCCTGTCATTTTACAAGTCATTGGTCGCATGAATGACCTTTCTGTCATACACACAGGCGATGGCTTTTACATAAAAAAAGCAATTAAAGAGTAATCGTTTTTACCGGCATTTTTCAACAGGTAACATCCGCTGCGGCGGCATGTAAGGCCATCTTTTTGTATAAACCGCTCAACTAAAACCAGATAATTATGAAAGGTAAGGCTCACATCATTAAACAACAACTACAATCTCTTGCGTGGTGTATACTGCTGGTGTTTTTTGCACAGCATGTTTTTTCACAGCAGGATACAGACACAGATGTTACCGGTACGGTAATGTCTGAGAAAGGTGATCTGCTGGCAGGCGTAACTGTTCAGGTTCGTCATACTGCCGGCAGCGAAACCTATACTACATACACTGATGCCAAAGGTATTTTTGTGTTCAGAAAACTAAAGCCCGGCAACAAGTATGATTTCGCATTTTCATCTGTAGGCTACGAGAATGCTTTTTACAAAGCATATACTGTTAAAAAATCTGATCAGAAAAACACATTATTGATCAGGCTTAACAGTAAAAGCAACCAGTTGGAAGAGGTAGTAGTTACCGGTCAGGGTATTGATATCAGCAAAAAAAGATTATCCTCCAATGTGGTAAGCATCAAATCCTCTGAACTGGAAAATATTCCTTCCAGCCGTTTTGATCAGTTGCTGCAGGCTAAACTGCCCAATGCACAGATACGGCTTACCGGCGGTCAGTCCGGTGCAACTTCTATCATCCGTTCAAGAGGTGTTAACTCAGCGTTTGTAAACTCCACGCCCATCATTTATGTAGATGGTGTGCGCATGGATAACCTGAATACCGTAGCAGCATTGGGTGGCGGAAGTACACAGGGCGCTGCCATCAGCTCTATGGCCGATATCCCGATGGATAATATAGAACATGTAGAATATATCAATGGCGGTGCTGCTACCACTTTATACGGTTCTGATGCAGCCAATGGTGTGATACAAATCTTCACTAAAAAAGGTAACTCCCGCAGAACAGATATTACAGTAGAAGCGCAGCTGGGTGTGGAAAAATCCACCAACGATTTTTTGCATTTCAAACGTACCAAGGATCTTTTGTTTGAAAACGGCATGTTCCAGAAATACCACCTGGCATTGAATGGTGGCAGCGACAAGTTCGGGTACAGCTTTTCTGCCAATTACCTCAACAGCAATGGTGTATTACTATACAACCAGAACCGCAACCGTAAAATAGATTTCAGCAGCGGGTTCCGTGCACCGCTGGGCAGCAAGGTTACTTATGAAAGTTCATTCATGTTTGTAAATAACCAATACAAAAGGAACCGTAATGGCAACCAGGGTGGTTATACTGGTCTGTGGTTTGCAGAAAGTGGCGCGTCTGCTATTACCGGTCCCAGGTTCGACAACAAAATAGATAACCTGTCTGATTCTGCTTTCCGTGTAATGAAAGCATACGTAAATGAAGCCGAGCGTTTGCAGAACGACCAGATCCGCGTAAACCGTTTTACAACATCACAAACTTTTAAATACATTCCGTTCAAAAACCTGGTGGTAAAAGCATCTGGAGGTATTGATTATCGTGTAATGAAAGACCAGGTGATACAAACCAACCAGTATCTTACCGTAACTACCGGCAAGCCTGTGACCGACCAGGGCAATATTTCCAATAATGAACGTAAGTATATGGGCATTACCCTGGAACTGAATGCGCAACATACCTGGAACACCAAATTATTTTCATTGGTAACTACGGCAGGCGGACAGTTTTTCCGCAATGATGACCAGCAGGTTTCCTATACCGGTACCAATATCCGTGATGGAGCAAGAACCATCAGTGATGCAGCCGTAAGAAGCGCCAATGAATACTATGCAGAGATCGTGAACTACGGTATTTATGTACAGGAGAACATTGGCTTTAAGAACAAACTGTTTGCCGACCTGGGTATCCGTGGCGACGGTAACCCGGCCTTTGGTAAAAATATCGGTATCCAGTATTATCCAAAAGCCGGCTTATCATGGGTTGTAAGCCAGGAGCCCTGGTTTGAACCGTTATTGAATGTGGTCTCTTCTGCCAGGCTGCGCGGTAGTTTTGGTATTGCAGGTAACCTGCCAAAAGCATGGGCCAATGAAAGAACCATCGCTTTCGGCGGATTCCTGGCAGACCAGGCTGCTTACTTCGGTCAGCCGGGTAATGAAAACCTGAAACCGGAAAAAACACGCACTACTGAAGTTGGTATGGATCTTTCATTTCTGCAGGATCGTATCCGTTTTTCTGCCGGTTATTATCGTTCAGCTACACACGATGCATTGTTTTATGTGCCGGCTACTCCTTCTACCGGTCAATCACAAAACCAACTGTACAATGTAGGCCGTATCCTGAACCGTGGTTGGGAATTTAATACTGTGCTGGTACCTGTTAAAACCAAACAGTTTACGGCCAGTGTAAATCTTTCTGTAAATACATTGTACAACCGCGTAGTAAGCTCAGGTGGTGTAGCGCCATTCAACATCAATGGTTTCAGCGCGCGTACCATCCAGACAGTAGTGCAGGAAGGTTTCCCGGTTGGTTTTATCCGTGGCAATTATGGCACTTTTGGCAAAGATGGTGTACTGGAAAGTACGGTGGCACAGTCTTACCTGGGTACCACCATCCCCGACCTGTTCGGCAGCATGGGTCTGAATATCCAGTACAGGAACTTCCAGTTATTTGCCAATGCTGATTACCAGTCCGGCGCTTATGCCAACAACTGGGATGCACAGTTCCGCTATAACTACGGAGCATCCAATGAAGGCATTCCGCAGGCTGAGATCGACAAGAACGGACGCAGCAACTGGTTAAGCTTTACCAATAAGTTCATTGAAAAAACAGACTTTATTAAAGTAAGGACCATCGGTGTATTGTATTCATTAAGATCTGCTTCCAAAACCAGTACCATTAAATCACTGACCATTGGTTTCTCTGCTGTCAACCCGCTCAACTTTGCTTCTTCTTCTTTTGATCCTGAAGCAACCATCAGCGGTTCTGCACAGGGGCAAGGGGGTGCTACTACCGGCGGTATTTCTTATGCCACCTATTCATCACCACGCCAGTTTATCGGTACTGTCCGTTTTAATTTTTAAGCTGATACTATCTCCATCAAACTCATTTATATGCAACGATATTTGTTAGCGCTGGCATTTGCAGCAACCCTTGCGTTACCGGCCTGCGTAAAAAATCCCAATGTAACCGAAGACGTATACATCAGCAATCCCAATGCTTCCAGAAGTTGGGCCAACGGGCTTCGCCGCCAGTTAGCTGTTACCATGAATGCGGTAGTAGTGAACTCAGAACTGATGTCGGACAACTATTTTAATAACTATACACAGAACAGTAAGGTATTTGATATACCCCAGATCGATTATTTTGATGTGGATGTAAATACCACACAGGCAGAAGTAGAACGTTTGCGTGAAATGGCGCTTTACGGATTGAATAAAGTAGTACCGGCCGATGCCAGCACTACAGCAGCCGATAAAGCTACGATGTTATTCTGCCACGCATTTTCATACCTGCTGAGCGGTGAGTTATTTGTAGCACTGCCCGGCAGTAGTCTTGGCCCTGTTTTAACATCCAACGAACTTTTACAACGCTCATTACCCATATTTGATGAAGCTATTGCCACAGAACCCGATGCCGCTAAAAAGATCGCATACACACTATTAAAAGCCCGTGTATACTATGCATTGGGCGATGCTGTCAATGCGGGTAAATTTGCAACAGATGCCCTGGCCAAAAAAGATGTGCTACTGCAGGTTGCTTACGACGGACTGAATGGCGTAAGCAATGAAATGCAGACAGGTACTTTTGTGGCGCTGCCTAATCGCTTTGCGCCCCTGCCCCGGCTGGATTTCCTGGATCCCAAATATTTCAATACAGGTGTAGCTGCACAGGAACAAAAATCCATCGCCATTGCCAAAGGCGAAGAAGCTTACCTGATACTGGCAGAAATAAAGGTCTCAGCACAGGATATTCCCGGTGCACGCCAGTTGTTGCAGAGCATGCTTACAGACGTGGTGAACCTGCGCACCGTAACGCCCCTTGATGATAGTAAAGAAACACGTAATGGCGGCAATCGCAAAGATTACCCGCTGACCGCTATGAAAGTAAAATTTGATCAGAATGATACCGCCAGAAGCGGTTATGTGCTGGACAGGCAGGCAGGTAAAGTAAATGTGTACGCTATATCCGGCACCAAAGTAACCAGTGCCGATCTGAATGCAGCTACCACACAGGACGATATGCTGTACCTGCTGTACCGCATGCGCCAGGAGATCTTCATCAGCGAAGGCAGACGTATGACCGACCTGGGTATCAAAATGCCTGTATCACAAACAGAACAGCTCAATAACACAAATGTAAAAGCAGAGCATACGAAAGCACAACTGCCTTCTTTTATTCCACTGAACCGTGCTATGGATGATTTTACGGTAGATGCCGCTAATGGTATTGTAACCATGAAATACGACATGAACAGGGTACTGGTAAAAAACAAAACAGCCAAAGAGATCTTTCCTTTTATAAATTAATCTGTATGAAAAATAAATTCATAGCCCTGCTGGTCATTGCATCTTCATTGTACATCAATGCCACCGCGCAAAAAGTTAAGTACGTAGTATTGGTTAGTATTGACGGCTTCCGTCCTGATTTTTATAAAGACCCATCCTGGCCTACGCCCAACCTGCAGCAGATGGCCAAACAGGGTGTCTATGCACAGGGAGTAACGGGTGTGTTTCCTACAGTAACCTATCCGTCGCACACATCACTTATCACCGGTGTAACACCTTCCAGGCATGGTATTCTTTACAACACCATGTTTGAACCGGGCGGTGAAGGGGGACAATGGTATACGGAAGCCCGCCAGATACAGGCCGAAACACTGTGGGATGCTATTCGTAAAGCAGGTTTGCGTTCTGCTTCTGTATCATGGCCCGTATCAACAGGCGCGCCGGTTGATTATAACATACCTGAAATATGGTCAAAGGAAAACCCCGCCGATCGTCGTGGTGCTACCAGCCAGTATGCTACTCCCAAAGGATTGTTTGAAGAAGTAGTGGCCAATGCTACGGGCAATATGCAGATCAATGATTACAATCTCAATTCGCTCAGCATGGATCAGAACCTGGCGCGTATAGCCGGCTATCTTATCCGTACCTATAAACCCAATCTGCTCACCATTCACCTGCCCTGTACAGACGGAGCACAACATGCCGAAGGACGCGAAAGCGATCAGTTGCGTCGTGCTATTGCCGGGGCAGACAATGCAGTTGGTATTATCCTGGATGCATTGCAAAAGGCCGGTATCAAAGACAGTGCAGCCGTAATTGTAGCCGGTGATCATGGTTTTGTAAACACGCATTCCAGCCTGGCACCCAATGTATGGCTGGCAAAAAAAGGATTGATTGGAAAAGCCGGCAATAAAGAAGACTGGAAAGCATGGTTTGTTCCTACCGGCGGTGCAGCCCTGCTTCGTTTGAAAGACAGTAAAGACATGGCAACACTGCAACAGGTAAAACAGTTGCTGCAGGAATTACCGGAATCACAGAAAAAACTGTTCCGTATTATTGAAAAACCAGAGCTGGCAAAATCAGGTGCAGATCCTGATGCAGTACTGGCACTGGCTGCAATACAGGGTATTGCTTTCAACAGCGCTATTACGGGAGAAGAACTTCGTCCGGCGAAAGGTGGTACACATGGTTATTATCCTGATTTTTATGAAATACAAACAGGATTTGTAGCCAATGGTGCAGGTATCCGTAAAAATGGTACAGCGCCTGTTATGTCACTGACCGACATAGCTCCTACCATTGCTTATTTACTGGGTATTGAACTTAAACAGGCTACCGGCACTGTGTACCCGGGATTGCTGGAACAACGGAATAAATAACCATATCATGTCCCTATGATATAAAAGCAGCTTCTGTATGGAAGCTGCTTTTTTTACAGGTAGCCCATTCAACCACCGTAGCTGGTGTTCCACTCCGTGGCAGGTATCTCACCAGCCACTGCAACAATACCCACAGTTCATTTAAACTTTCTGTATAATCAAATATCAAAAAAGGGCGGCCCCTTCTCAGGAGACACCCTTTCTATACATCAATAGGTTTTGTTTACATTACCGGTTTAATTCCAGCCGCCACCCAATGCCTGGTAAATATTCACCACGGCATTCATCTGTTGCTTTTTGGTTTCAATCAATTCAAATTTTGATTCCAGCGCATCCCGCTGTGTCATCAATACTTCCATATAATCAGCACGGGCCGATTTAAAAAGCTCATTTGAAATATTGATAGATTGTGTTAGCGCTTCCACCTGTTTTGATTTCAGATCATAACTTTTTTCAAGGTTGCTGATCTTCGTTAACTGGTTTACCACTTCCACGTAAGCATTCAGAATAGTACGTTCATAATTGTAGGCAGCCTGGATCTGTTTGGCATTGGCATTGAAATACGTTGCTTTAATCGCATTCCTGTTTACCAACGGAGCCACCAGGTCACCGGCCAGTGAATACAGGATAGACTGCGGCGTTTTGATCAGGTAACTGGGATTGAAAGCCTGGTAACCTACAGCGGCAGAAATACCAACAGAAGGATAAAACTGTGCCTTGGCCACCTGCACATCCAGCCTGGCTGCTGCAAGATTCAGTTCAGCCTGTTTAATATCAGGACGATTGGCCAGCAACTGCGATGGAATACCGGCATGTATTGTTGCAGGTATCACATTATCGAACGACTGGCTGTTCCTGGCAATAGGCTGCGGGTAACGTCCCAGCAGGAAATTGATCCTGTTTTCTGTTTCCGTGATCTTTTGACGGATATCATACTGCAGGCTTTGGGTATTGAGCACCTCTGCTTCAAATTTGCGTACAGCCAGTTCCGTTACACGGGTAGCTTCTTTCTGTAGTTTTACAATTTCCAGCGCGTTGGTCTGGATACCGATATTCCTGTTCACGATCTCCAGTTGATTATCGAGTGCCAGCAGTTCGTAATACGAATTGGCAACTTCAGCAATCAGTGTGGTGATCACAAAATTTCTGCCTTCAACAGTAGATAAATACCTGGTCACCGCTGCTTTTTTAGCATTGTGCAGTTTATGCCAGATATCAATTTCCCAGGTAGCATAGGCCGACAACAGGAAGTCCGGCAACGGATCGGGAGTTTCTTTACCCGGCGCAATTTCAACATTGGCTTCACTGGCCCCCCGGCTGGTATAACGGCCTACTTTGTCAATACCAATACCACCTTTTATACCAACAAAGGGCAGGTACTCCCCTTTCCTGGCGCGTATCTCATTTTTTGTGATCTCAATCTCCTGCAGGGTGATATTCAGTTCCTGGTTGTTCTTCAACGCAGTGTCGATCAACGCTACCAGGTAGGGATCAGTAAAATATTCTTTCCACTTTACAGTTGCGGTATTCACCGTATCCTGCGAATTGTTATAATTCGCAGGCACTGTTTTGTTTTCGGTTTTCCCGACTATAGCCGGAATTTTACAAGCAGCATAAGCCAGGCAGATACAGCTTATCCCTATGTATTTATAGATATTGTTTCTAAACATTGTGTTCAATTTCTTCTGTTAAGGGATTTTCTTCTTCATCTTTAATCAGCTTTCGTTTAGCTGCTATACTGCCGAATATGTAGTACAACCCCGGAATGATGATCACCCCGAATACAGTACCGATCAGCATACCTCCCAGTGAGGAAGAACCGATGGTACGGTTGCCGATAGCACCCGGACCGGTAGCAAATACCAGCGGTATCAGACCGGCAATAAACGCAAGCGAGGTCATTAAGATGGGGCGGAAACGCGTTCTGGCGCCTTCAATAGCGGCCTGCAATACCGTAGAACCGGAACGGTGTTTCTGTACCGCAAACTCTACGATCAGTACTGCATTCTTACCCAGCAAACCCACCAGCATTACCAGTCCTACCTGTGCATAGATATCATTGGCCAGTCCCATTACTTTGATCAGCATAAACGAACCAAACACACCGGCAGGCAGCGACAGGATTACCGCCAGCGGCAGTATAAAGCTTTCGTATTGCGCAGCCAGGATCAGGTATACAAACGCCAATACGATCAGGAAGATGTACAAAGCTTCATTACCACGTCCTGCTTCATCTTTGGAAAGACCTTCCCAGTCGATACCATAACCACGGGGCAATGTTTTGTCTGCCACTTCCTGGATGATCTTAATGGCTTCACCACTACTGACACCCGCAGCGGGCTCACCCCTGATGGCAGATGAGTTGTACATATTGTACCTGGTGATCTCATTCAGTCCATGTGTTTTTTTGATGGACATGAATGCAGAATACGGCACCATCTCATCTCGTTTATTCTTTACGTATAGTTGCATCAGGTCGTCCGGTAATCTCCTGTATTCAGGCGCAGCCTGTACATACACTTTAAAGAAATTACCAAACCTGATAAAACCAAGTTCGTAAGTACTACCGATCAATATAGACAGGTTATCCATTGCTTTACCGATAGAAACACCTTTCTGCATGGCAGCCTGGTTGTCTATCTCCAGTTCGTATTGCGGATAGTTGGCACTGAAGAAAGTAAACAGACCGGTCAGTTCTTTACGTTTTCTCAACGCGGCCATAAAATCATCGTTCACTTTTTCCATATCCTTATAATCATCGCTGTTGGTCTTATCCAGCAAACGCAAGGCAAAACCACCGGCAGCGCCATAGCCAGGTACAGCAGGAGGACCAAAGAACTCAATGGTAGCGCCCGGTATATCTTTGGATTTTTCTTCCAGTTCACGAATGATCTCTGTTACAGAATGCTTACGTTCAGACCAGTTCTTCAGGTTGATAAGACAGGTACCGGCATTGGACCCCCTGCCCTCTGTCAATACTTCATAACCCGCCAGTGCAGATACTGATTGTATGCCTTCTACGTGCATGGCGATATCCTGTACTTTACGCGCCAGGTCGTTGGTTCTTTCCAGTGTAGATCCCGGAGGCGTCTGGATAATGGCATAGATCATACCCTGGTCTTCGCTGGGAATAAAGCCTGAAGGCAGATCACGACTGATGCCGAATATGCCGAAGCCGAATGCCAGCAGTATTGCAAAAGTGACCAGTCTTCTGTTGACGATCAGTTTCAGCAGGCCGGTATATTTACCAGTAAGCTTTTCAAATCCCCTATTAAAACCATCGATCAGCCTGTTAACAGGCGTTTTCTTCCTTGGCTTGCCGTGATTATTTTTCAGAATGATAGCACAAAGCACGGGCGTAAGCGTCAATGCTACCACACCAGACAACACAATGGCAGTAGCCATCGTAATAGAGAACTGCCTGTAGAAGATGCCTACAGGGCCCGACATGAATGCTACAGGTATAAACACCGCCGCCATTACAAACGTGATGGCTATCACCGCGCCACTGATCTCATGCACCACTTTTATAGTAGCCTGGTAAGGAGAAAGATGTTCTTCTTCCATTTTGGCATGCACGGCCTCAATAACCACAATGGCATTGTCTACCACGATACCGATAGCCAGTACCAATGCAAACAACGTAATGAGGTTAATGGAAAGACCGAATAGCTGCATGCAGAAGAAAGCACCGATCAATGATACCGGTACTGCCAGTGTGGGGATCAGTGTAGAACGCCAGTCGCCCAGAAACAGAAATACCACTATTGCCACCAGCACAAACGCCTCACCCAATGTGTGCAACACTTTTTCGATAGAAGCATCCAGGAAGCTGGATACATCGTAACTGATCTCATAATCCATTCCCGGCGGGAAGGAACTTGATTTGATCTCATTCAGTTTGGCCTTGATGCTTTTAATTACATCACTGGCGTTACTGCCATAGGTCTGTTTCAGTACAATGGCTGCAGAAGGATGGTTGTTGAGGTTGGAGTAGATATCATAGAACTCACTACCCAGTTCAACATCTGCAATATCTTTCAGGTGAAGTATTTCACCATCAGGACTGGCGCGGATGATCACATCTTTATACTGTTCAGGCTGGTTGTATCTGCCCTGGTAGGTCAATACATATTCCAGCGCTTCAGAACGTTTACCATCGCTACGTCCCAATCTGCCGGGTGAACCGATCACACTCTGGCTGCCCAAGGCTTCCATCACTTCATCAGTAGAAACATTGTAAGCACGCATCCTGTCTGGTTTCAGCCATATACGCATAGCGTATTGCCGGCTACCCAGGATCTGTGCGCTACCGATACCATTTACCCTGCTCAGTTCGCGCAGGATGTTTACGTTGGTAAAGTTGTACAGGAAATTCTCATCTGTTTTGGGGTCTTTACTGTACACGTTCACATACATCAGCATGTTGGGTTGCAGAATATTTACCACAATCCCTTCACGCTGTACCAGTTCGGGCAACCTGTTGGTTACCTGTTCAATCCTGTTCTTCACATTCACCACCGCCTGGTTGGGATCAGTACCCAGTTCAAATACAACCTGGATATTGGCTTCACCGGCACTGGTGGCATCAGATGTCATGTACTTCATGCCCGGCACACCATTTACGGCCTTTTCCATCGGGATGAGTACAGATTTTACCAGTACATCTGCACTGGCCCCGGGATATGCTACGCTAACGATCACCCTTGGTGGCGCAATAGAAGGGAACTGTGATGTAGGAAGGGTGTTGATAGCCAGTATACCCAGGAAGATAATGCCGAGTGATATCACTATCGCAAACACCGGCCTTTTCATGAATATATTAAACATTGTTCTTTTCTTTTGTTGAATGCCTGAATTATTCCGTTGGTAATTTTAAATGAGCAATTACCGCCCTGGGCTCTTCGTACTCGAAGGTGATCTTATCGTCGTTCTTCACTTTACGCAATCCTTCGAGCAATACTTTTTCATCTCCGTTCAAACCTTCGCTGATCACATACAGATCCGGCATTTCAGCGCCAATGACAATGGGGGTTAGTTTTACAACATTGTTCTTATCTACCACATACACGTACTTTTTATCCATGATCTCCAGCGTTGCTTTCTGTGGAATAACGATGGCATTTTTAAGTTGCTCTTCCATCAGGATATTACCGGTTTCACCATGACGCAATAAGCCTTCCTGGTTAGGGAATGTAGCCCTGAAAGCGATGTTGCCTGTTTCATTGTTAAATTCACTTTCAATGGTTTCCACGATACCGGTATGTTTGAACACTTGTTTGTTGGCCATTAACAGGCTCACTCTTTTTTTATCGTTATTCTTTGTGTTGGTTTTATAGTTGAGGTATTCAGGTTCAGATACATTAAAATACACCCACATCTGGCTGTTGTCTGATAAACTGGTGAGTAGTTCACCTTCTTCCACCAGGCTGCCCAGTTTCAGATGCAACCTGTCGATGATGCCATCAAATGGCGCCCTGATATCAGTAAATGCCAGGTGCACTTTAGCCAGTTCCAGCTCAGCTTTGGCCTTGGCCAGTTTGGCCTGTGCAAGTGCCAGTTCATTTTTAGACACGACATTTTTTTCAGCAAGCGGTTGTGTGTTCTGCACTTCAATCTCTGCCGCATTTACTTCCGCCTGTGCTTTCTGCATTTCGGCTTCATAAAGTTTAGGCATGATCTTGAACAGCAACTGTCCTTTTTTTACAAATTGACCTTCATCCACATAAATATCCTGCAGGTATCCTTTCTCCTGGGCACGCAATTCAATATTGCGGATGGAACGGATCTGGCATACATACTCATTGGTAATGGTTGTATCCATTTTCAGCGGACTGGTAACAATAAACTTTGTAGGCTCTTCTTTTTCTTCTTCTTTTGATTTGCAGCTTGTATAGCACAGCACGGCACACAAGCTCATGAGCGTGAGAATTTGTTTCATAATTATTACTGGTTCTTATTTCAGATTGCCTTAAAGGGCATAAAAGGCCCGTCCCCCGATAGCAGAAACACTATGGAGGCGTACAGTAAACAATGGTTATAAAAGAGATCAGGCAAAAGATAATTGCCTGCAGAAACATAAGCAGATCACACCCGGATCACCCGGTTGATGATAAACTTATCAGAAGAGCAATAGGAAAAATGTTCACAAAAAGGTAAACGATCCTTCAGGAAGTGACAGATGTATGAAGGTGCGAGTGCATTGAGGAAAGTAATGTTACAGTTGCCGGTATCAGCATATTTTTTTAAAGGAACAGGCTCATCATCATCTTCAATTTCAACGGCTTTAATTTTTTCACTTCGTTTTTCAGTACTGGGTACGGCAGCCTTAAAGATCAGTGCTTCGCCATTCTGTACAGCAGGTTTGTCCTGCAATGACGCTTCACAGTTCTTTCCGGGAAAAAATCCAATGATATGCCGATACGAATGAGCATATCCTCCCAGCAGAAAAAAATACAGTGATAAAAAAAGTCCTACTAAAAACCTCATCATTCTGGCTTCAAAAATAATATGAAGTTGACCAATTAGTTACCGGTATCGTTTGTTAATAATCAGTTATTACAGGAAGCATACACCATTAAAAGCATTCCGCGGGTCGTTCATTCAGGATTTATCCAGGTGTAGCGTCCTTCTCTTTTCAACATGATAAGGTTGTGACTACCTATATAAAAAAATAAAGCTCTCCCTATATGGAAAGCTATCGTTGTAGTTTGTCGGCATTGTATCAGATCATGGAGCACATGATCTGTTGTTCATAGCAAGTTTAGTAAAATTAAAGGTAAAAGATGATAAACAGAAACTATTTCCTGCAATTTTAATCTATATGTAATATGAATATCATTTTACATATCACTTGATTGTATATATTTCTGGCTATCTGATTACAGTATTACAAGCTTACAATGAACAGTATAGACAATAAAAAAGACCCGGTTGTATGCAGTAACAGCCGGATCGTACATGCAATGATCAGCAAAAAGATTATAATACTTTTGCTATTTTTTCATCAATCTCAACAGGAGATGTTTTTGTATAGAAGATCTCACTGTTGGACAATATCAGCTTGGTGACCTCATTTTCCTGTTGCTGATAATGTACAATATAGCTGACGTTGATCTTCATGGAAGAGCCCCTGGTGTCTAAAAGTTCAATAAATGCGGGTTTCATAATGGCAATGTTTAATCCTAATTTAATGAACATTTACGGGTTTACCAAGAAGGGAATTGTTAACGGAGCATCATGAAATTCGTATCTGCGAGTACTATAAAACCCGGCGGCCAGCCAATGATCTAAAGTTGTAATTTTGCACTCCACTTTGTATAGTATACAGGAGTCTGCAACCACTACCCTTTCTTTATTTCAAATTCCCTGAGTGAATGATCAATTAAAAAGTCGATGGCTATAAAGTTATTGGCAAGACTTACAATTTTGTCTTCAAGGTTCTCTGTACCAGTTCAGTCCGCCCTTCCATTAAGTGAAATCAGCATTCATGGCACAGCTTTTAAAAGGCAATTTAAGCATTCGTTCAACAGGCTGTATCAGAGTCCTTACCTGCCTGGTATTCCATAGTTGTTTTCTTAAGCACTATTAATGAACCACTTTCCAGAAAGCATTGCTACCGGGTTTTCTTTCATCTGTACCTCTTACTATGATAGTATCGCCATTGCTTAATTCGCCAAAAACTTCCACGCCCTTATCTGTGGACATACCCTGTCTTACATCAATCCAGGCTGCCCTACCTGCTTTTACCCTGATCACAAATTTGCGTTCCTGGTTGGTAACAATAGCAGTAGCTGGAAGTATAAAAGAGTTCCCGGTTCTTTGCAGTTCCAGCTTTACATACGCAAAGGAACCGGTTTTAAGATCCTGATGACTGTTGTCAAAAGTATATTCCCATAGTTCTGTCCTGGTTTGCGGGTCAATGCTTTCACTTTTTCGGCTAAGCGTTGCCTGGAACAATTTATTGGGATAGGCATCTACCCTGAATGAAGCTGTTTTTGTTCCAACTCCCGCTGCCACATACAATTCCGGAACTGCTACACGCAAACGCAGTTTGTTATTTCGCTGTATGGTTAAAATAGCCTGACTGGTACCTACCAGCGTTCCCCGGTCAGCATTCCTGGCTGTAACTACGCCATCAAAGGGTGCTGTCAGCACCAGGTAACCCGCCACCTCCTTATAAGAACGGGCCAGTTGCCGCGATGCTTCATAACTGGCACTATCTGCCAGGTATTGATTCCGGCTTGCTTCCAGGTCAACAGGTGCAACAATACCGGGAGTTTTGGCCTGCGCAGCTTTAGATAAACGCTGAAATACATCTGCACTGCTCATATATTTTGCTTTTGCAGCCTGCAAGGCTGCCTGAAACTCTGCATACTTCGTTTGTAATTCAGGGGCTTCAATAATGGCCAGCACCTGTCCCTGGCGCACCTTATCACCCATATCGGCTTTCAGTTCCTTCACATATCCCTGCACCCTGGCAAAGAGTGCAGCCTGCTCATACGGCAACAGTTCAGCAGGCAGCTCAATCTTCTTGGTCACATTCGTATCGTGGATCACCAATACAGGAACAGTATCCAGGATATTAGCAGGGGCAGCAGCAGGCGACGGAGTATCATTCTGACAACCGCTCAGTAAAGCCATTCCCAATGCTGCAATCAAATATTTCATAAACCTATATTGATTTTATTGTTCATTAAAGTTTTTGCTGTTGGGGTCATCCGGATCAAGTGACGCCGAAACATAGCTTTTCTTTCCAACAGCATAATGGTATATGTGTGGCAGAAAAAATAATACACTTATCGTTGAAAATACCAGTCCGCCTATAACTGCAATACCCAGCGGCGCGGTCTGATCACCACTTTCACCCAGGCCTATGGCCATAGGTATCATGCCTGCTATCATGGCAAGACTAGTCATAAGGATCGGCCGCAACCTGCTTTCTGATGCTGCCAGGTAAGCAGTACGGGTATCACCCGACCTGCGATGTACTTCAGCCGTAGTTATAAATAGTACGGCATTGGCAATAGCAACGCCTATGGCCATTATACAACCCATGTAAGATTGTATGTTCAGCGTTTTACCGGCAAGCAGCAGGAAAAACAAAGAACCGGCTATCACTGCCGGAACCACTGCAAGAATAGTAACAGAGATGCGGAAAGACTGAAAAAATACAGTCATCAGTAAAAAGATAACCACCACTGCCACCAGCAGCCCGAATTGCAGACTGCCCAACGTATCTTTCAGTAACTCAGGTTGTCCGCGCAAAATTATTTTAGCACCTTTGGGAACAGGTGCCTGACCAATCAACGCATTCACTTTTTTGAACGCGTTGCCCAGATCACGCCCCTGCACATTTGCAGTAATGGTGATATACCGTTGCTGATTTAACCGGTCGTATTCCCCCGGCATAGTAATCCGTTTCCAGGATGCCACTTCATTCAGCAAATGCACATTTCCTTTATCAGCTGCCACTGGTATCATTTCCAGTTGGGTGGTATTGTTCATCCTGTATTCAGGATACTGTACCTGTATTATGTAGGCAGTTCCGGTACTTCTGTCGAGCCAGTAGGCAGGCGCAGTAAAGCGGCTGGATGAAGTAGCCGCAGTAACCGATCTTGTTACCTGGTCAGTTGTAAGATTTAGCTGCCCTGCCTTTATTCTGTCAACATCAATTTTGATGGCAGGATAATTAAGCGGCGTAGCAATCTGAACGTCTTTTAAGTAAGGAACATTTGCCAACTGCCCCAATAACCAGTTGGCGGTTTTTCTTCCCTCTTCCAGGTTTTTGTTCACTACGGCTATCTCAATAGGATTGGCAGATCCCAGGTTCAGCACCTGTTCAGACAGGTTACCCGGTTCAAAAGAAATTTTTGCCGTTGGTATTTCCTTTGCAACAACGGCTCTTAGCTGATCTTTGAATTTATCCAGGGCTATCGCGCCGGGCTTCATCTTAATTTTTGTAACAGACTCGTGCGGGCCGCCCGTCCACAGGTGAATATAATTTACAGGAAAGCTGGAAGGCTGTGTACCAATAAAAGCAGATGTTATCAGCACGTTTTCTTTGCCGGCAATATTGTTCACTGCATCCAATAGCTTACGTGTTGCATCTTCTGTTCTTTCCATGCGCGTACCCACAGGTAACCGCAACCGTACCTGTATTTGCCCGGTATCTGTTTTGGGAAATAATTCTGTACCAATAGTAGTGAACAGTAACACAACAATACCAATCGTTAAAATCATGAACAGCGCAGTAAGTATTCCACCCCTGCCCTGTAAGCGGCTGCCATATTGGGCATATTTATTTTTAAACCGTTCAAAAGCCCGCGGGTTCGTTTCCTTCTTACCTGGATGATCTTTCAAAAGCCAGTTGCTCATCACCGGTACAAAGGTTTGAGATAACAAAAAAGAAGCGATCATTGCAAAACCTACAGCCAGCGACAATGGCAGGAACATAGCCCTGGGTACACCATTCATAAATACGGCAGGAACAAATACGGCCAGTATACTAAGCAGGATCAGCAATTTGGGAATGGCAATCTCTTTCGATGCATCAGCAATAGCCCTTGCCCTGCTTTTACCTGTTTCTATATGACGGTGTATATTTTCTATGGTCACTGTGGCTTCGTCAACCAATATCCCTACAGACAAGGCAAGTCCGCCCAGCGTCATGATATTAATAGTCTGGCCGGTCAGGTATAACAATGTAGCCGATGCCAATAAGGCTAACGGAATGGTCAGCACAACAATAAATGCCGCCCTTCTATCACCCAGGAACAGCAATACCATCAGGCCGGTCAGGATGGCTCCCAGCCCGCCTTCAAACAACAGGCTTTTGAGTGCGTTGATCACGTAACCGGATTGGTCAAACTCATAAGACACTTTAATATCTTCAGGAATAGCGGCCTGCATATCGGGCAATGCTGCTTTTACCCGCTGCACTACATCCCAGGTAGAAGCATCTGCCCGTTTGGTAACAGGAATATATACCGAACGCTTGCCGTTGATCAAAGCAAAGCTGGTAGTAACATCGGCGCCCAGTGATACACTGGCAATATCTTTTACATACACAGCAGGACCACTGCCCAACTGTAGTGGTATATTCTGCAGGTCCTGTAAGTTCTCTATTACACTGTTCTGCGGTGTAATGTAGGTGCTGTCGCCTATACGCATATTGCCAGCCGGACTTATGGTATTTGCTTTTACCAATGATTGCACAACCTGGTCGGGCGTCAGGTGATAATTCCTGATCTTATCCGGGTCAACTGTGATCAAAACGGTTTTCTGGTTACCACCAAATGGCGGCGGCGCCGAAACACCGGGCAGTGTTGAGAACATGGGACGTACTTTAAACAAAGCCAGGTCAGAGATCTCACTCAATGAGCGTGTTTCACTGCTAAAGACCAGTTGACCTACTGGTACACTACCTGCATCAAAACGGGTAATAAACGGGGGAACAGTACCCGGCGGCATAAAGGCCCTGGAACGGTTAACATATCCAACCACTTCTGCCATTGCCTGGCTCATATCCGTGCCTTCGTTAAATTCAATCTTGATAAGGGCTGCCCCCTGGACAGATCTTGAATCAACATATTTTACACCGGTAATGTACAGAAAGTGATATTCGTAATATGATGTAATAAACCCTTCCATTTGCTCTGGCGACAAACCACCGTAAGGCTGCGCCACGTATACAGTTGGCAAACCCAGTTTGGGGAAGATATCCACCTTTGTATTGCGCACGGCCAGCCAGGAAAAAAACAGGATAGCCAGTACTGCTACCAGGATGGTGATGGGATGCCGTAATGCAGAGACAATGAGTTTCATGCGTTCAGTTAAAGTTGGTCTGTAAATAGGGCCAGGTTTCCTTTGGCAATGGCAACGGACAATAAAGACCGCCACAACTGTAATTGTGCAGTAGCATTGCTCAGTTCAGCTTTTGTTAACTCGTATTGCGACTGGTACAACCGTGTATAATCAATCAATCCTGCTTCATAACTGAGCTTTAGTCCTTCATATACATCAGTAGCAATCTTTAATTGCACAGGCGTTTTAGAGGCAATCTTTGCATCCTGCCTGTATTGCAGGATGGCGCTTTCTGTTTGCCTGGTAATGTCCAGACGGGCCTGGGCCAGCCTGGCTTCATCCGATCTCAACAACAGATGGTATTGCTTTTTCTTCAGGTTGATCTTACTGAACTGCAAAACAGGAAAACTCAGTTGCAGGCCAATACCGGCATTGGTCCTGGAAAGATTCCAGCCATCGCCTTTATTTACGGTACCATTAGCACTGACACCTGACCCACGGGCATACAGGTTACCCCAGATATCCAACTGAGGTACCCAGCCACGTTGTGCTTCCCGCAAGCCAGCCTCCGTAACACTTCTTTGCGCTTCGAGATTTAGTAAGAAAGGGTGATTGCTGAGTGCAAAAGAATCTGCAATACTCAATGAAGGTTTAAAAACTGAATCTGTCAATAATATGTTTTCCGGTTCCGCATCAATACCGGTCAGTCTTTTAAGCTCTTCCAGTTTCTGCAGGCATGTTTTTTCAGTTTGCAGGTAATCAATCTCTGTTTGAATGATCACCGATTGGAACTGTGCGGTATCAATACCGGGTTTTAAACCATTTTTTGCCAGTACCAGCGATTGTTCAAGACTTACCCTGTACCGACCTGTAACAGCTTCTGAAATACGGAGTACCTGTTTAAGATAAAGTGTTTCCAGGTACAGGTTAGCGGCAGCATACTGGTATTGAAATAACTGTTCATTGTAAGCCGTATTGGCCTGCCTGTATTGAGCGGCTGCTTTTTCTATGGCTGCATTGCGCTGACCGAAGGTAAACGGATTCCATTTTACAAGTGCGCCCAACGCTGTACCAGGTACAAAATTCATTTCATTGGTAGCAGAAGGCGGACCACTGATGGGCAATAAAAATCCCGGATAGCTCATCCCGGTAATATTGTTAAAAGTGGCAATATTCACCTGGTAACCGACTGTAAGGTCAGGTACCAATCCATTTTTAACCAAAGGAATATCTTCTTTTTTAGCCGCTGCCTGCAGCCGGTACGATTCCAGTTGCGGCAGGTTGTTCTGTACTTTCTCCAGTGTTTCTTTTATAGAAAGCTTTACCGGCTGCGCCATACCACTGGCGGTAACAACAATTGTGAAAAAGACAGCAAAAGAAACAGCAATAAAGCTTATAAAACCCTGTGAAGAGTCTGATGAAGACATACGTAATAATAATTTGGGGGCCTTGTACTAAAGGATATATTCACACCTGCATTAATAACAATTGCGGATCAGTGCGGACCCACAATTACCTGAGGCAAAGATTCAAATCAGCCCACCTATTTCATGGTATATTTGAAAATAGTATGGTACTTCATCATAAAATAAAAGGGGAATTAAACCGCCTGTTCAAGTATCAATCTTACCGGGACGGTTTATAAGAAACGGGACGATACTACCTGTTTGATAACCGGAATGACTGCGGCGTTGCGCCGGTAATGCGTTTAAAATATTTTATAAAATGCGATGCGTCAATAAAATCAAGCGTCAATGCTATCTGAGAGACAGTGTTGTTGGTATACAACAATAAACGTTTGGCTTCGCTGGTAATGAACTCAGCCAGCACTTCTGCCGAAGACTGGTCAACCGCTTTGCGACAGGCTGCGTTCAGATTTTGCGGAGTAGTATTTAATTGCGCTGCGTAAAACTGTACAGAATTTTTTACTACCGTGCCAGCCTGTAACAGTTCCAGAAAGGCCTGGTACAGGTCTGATCTTTGTTCCGATTTACGAATAATGGGTTGCGCTACTTCAATAATTTTAGCTAAAAGAGCTTTTAACAAGCCTTCAATGATATGAAAACTTTGTTCGCTGTTTAAAGCATGCTCGTTCACCAGCAATTGGAACAATTGATCTATAGTCTGGTTATCGTTGACAATGAGACAATGTTGGCTGCTGAGCTTTGTCAATAACAACTTCAGTTCATTATCCAGGCTTTGCTGAATAAAGCTCTTCTTTATAATAGCCACATAACCCTTTGCTTCACTTTCCAGGTCAAAATAATGAGTTTGTTCCTGGCGTACAAAAAAGATAACCGGTGGTGTTACTTCAAACCTGCGTGAATCAATGGTATGAAAACCCCTTCCATCTGACAGGTATATTACTTCAAAATAATTATTGTGCCTGTGTGGTGATGTTTTCCTGATCGCCTTTCTGAAAGGAGATATTTTAAAATTTTCTGCAGGCTGTGTTTTATCCTTAATATCAATACCGGAAGGGTTCATGGAAGCAGCATTTTGCTCCATTGCAATATAACTATAACATTATCAATACCGGAAAATAGTTGTGGTTTATCGACTTCAAAGCCAGTAATGGCACCTCCAGGCTACCTTTTGCTACTGCCCTGAACTGGATTATTTCGAACTAGAGACCTATCGGGATTTTATTAAATACCTGCAAGACACCTTTCCATGCGCCTTTTTGTTGATCTGTTTGGATAGTTGTAGACAGGGTCAAAAGATATATTTAATGATAACTAAAATAGATTCCTTGCTTTTTCAAAAGCAGCCCTTACTTCCAGCAAGATAACTTTTATCAAATCATCATAAACCATCCCTGAAATATATGATACAGCCTGATTAAAGTATACGCAATTTAAAATATGATGTAATTACATAGTCATTGCAGCATTAAATCAAGCTATCTTGATAAGCAGAACTCATAAACTTGAAATATTTGCTTATTGACACTAACGTTTGGACGACAGATCTCCTTTTTAAAAGATACTGATAATTATTTGCTGGCAACCTTAGAAAGCTGGGTCATAAACAAACCTATTTCTTTGATTGTTCCAGAAGTCATTAAAAACAAGGAATGGTCGAAAACGAAAGTATTATATACTAAATGCTTAGCGATGACTTTAATCTTTGTTGACATCAAGAAACTTTTTACTGAATGTATTGAGCGTATAAAGCGATTTAACAAAAATATCAAAGGCAACCTGCCTGTAATTATTATCCTTAATATCAAAAAACACAACAGCTTTCTGGCAACTTTTATTGGAGATACTGAAACGGTGAGCCATCATACCCGATCGCAAATCCTGCAAGTTCCGGAGAAAGGTTATCATGTCGGGTATTTCAATTTGATGATGAGCAAGAAAACGTTCAAGTTTGGCAATACCTTTTTCGTTATCCACTTTTGACAATTCTTTGACCAGCATTTCTTCATTCAGACTATCTATTGTTAACTTTACCAAGATTAACATTTGTTCACAAAAGGATCGAACATTATTTTCAGACGGCAAATGGAGAGCATCGAAATGATGCAAATCGCCCCCTACCTGATCCTTGTAAAAATACCAACCATATTTTTCAAACCATTTTTTGTTGAATTGTCGGTATTTATCTTTAAAACGAACATCAATAGAATCAGATTCTCTTTCCCAATTCCCTAAAATCATAGTATCATAGAAAGCTCTACTAATCCCTTTACCCGCGTAGGGAGCAATGTTATGATGTTTCCAATGTAACTGTTCCTTTTGCGGTAGCATAGTCAAGTCATTGAGAAATACAACAACATAATCATTATTATTATTATCTATTTTTAAACTAATGAATGAGGATTGCAGATGAAAGCCACTAACCTTATATTTCTGCGGGTGATCATAGTACTTATTAAGTACCTCCTTTTTAAAGTACACCGGTGTAAAGAATCGGTGCTCCTCAGAATTACAAGGTACGGATTGCTCGGTGCCATCTTCATTATAGCCGATAATAAAGCTTTCATGGGCTTCCTCGTTTAGATCAAACCAAAACTTATTGCTTTTTACAGGGTCATATTTTAGTATTGTTTTGCCAATAACCCAGCTCTGCAGGTTCTTTTCGTCCATTCCTTCAACCATTCTGATCAGGTGATGGTAATTGGAGCTGTCGCTGATAAAGTCGTCATTTTTGGAAACAAATGCGGCACCGGCACCTTCTATATCCGTCATACACATGAAATCAAAACACATAGAAAGATGTACCTTACGTACAGCAAGATATTCGACTAGGAACTTTAATTTGATGCGTACCTGCTGTTCAGTTACATTAATCACCTCCTCTGTATCTCCGAGATCGTCGACAAAATAATAGCATCTGTTTTGCTTAGAGTTAGCCTGCTCATAAAGCTTGAAGTAGTTGACAAACTCTTGAGAAACGTCTACATAGCTCTCACTGACATGGGCGAACCATCTCGGATAAATAAAAGGCTCCAATCCATCTTCAGCAAAAGTGTGATATTCAGTGACCGGCTGACCATTCTTATATTGGGTTATTACACTGGGATGGCCTTCGCTTCCCCAACGAATGCCCCAGTCACGGTTTTCCAAATACTTGTTCAAATAACCTGGTTTAACCAGACAACAATATATAGCTGATTCTACACCATCGACTGTGTTGTTTTGGTAAACTTCGATCCAACCTCGGTCGATGAATCGCTTTCCGATTTTGTCGTGTTGTGTTGCTAAACTAAAAATTTGCTCATTCATAACGTTCAATTGCAGAATTCGATCCGCAGGACAAATTAATTGTATTACTGCGCAGTCAAATTACGCAGTGAAAAATTATTTCCCAGGATTAATTGTTTCAGGCCTAGTTAACCTATAAATCTTTCGAAAAATATTGCCAGTGAAAAAATTTGGCTCTTGCCGCAAGATGCTTTTATAAACTGAGATAAGTTATTTGTTAGCGCCTGTTTAATTTAACCCATTCGAACTTGACTGATATACAAATATTTGCATGCCCTCTTAAAATTTCATACGCTGCTAAAACTCTGTGTGCACCCGAATTGAAAAAATATTTACCGGCCCCCTGTCTTTATTATAACCCGGATTTATCACAAACTGGTAATCTGCAGTCAACCATAAAGGAGCAGTGGCCGAAGGCCTCAAACTATAATAACATTCTGTTATGGCTTCGGTGCCATAATTTAAAGCGCCATCTCCCAGCATAAATCCTGATCCGCCATTAGTGAGATAATTTTTGTGCTCCTGCGAAAGACCGTTTAATACTACGGCGATACCGGCATTGTCGCCTTTCCTTTTCCATGCGTTTCCTTTATAGGAAAGCCCTATTGAAAAAGTTCGGTCAATTTCGGTAAAAGCCCATGTTTCATTTTTCCCGTCACTCCATCCAATCCTGCCAAACATTCCGGCATTAGCATTGAGTTCCTGGTTAAAGTTAATACCACACCCCCATTTCGTTCTCCCCAGTTGCCTGGTAGATATTACATTGGGAGTAACTGCCCGCTTAATTGCTTCTGAGTAATTGCCCATATTGGCATCGTTGAGATAAAATAAAAAGCCAATATTTCCTTTCTTTCTATTGATATAAAATGTCCTGTCTATTTCAGCATTATACGACAAAGCAAAGCTGTCTTTGAAGTTGGTATTTAAATTTGCTCCATTGGCTTCTTTGGGAAGGGTAGCAATTGCCAGCTTGTAAGACATGTAGTTCAGTTGCACTTCAGTTGCAAAACTATAGGTATACCCTCTTACATTCGCAGCATAATCCCATGCGCCATTATTCATTAATGCCCAATTTAAAAATTGCGTGCGGGGAGAATTACTATAATCATTATTATCGAACAAATCGCCTAGTGAAAATTTTCCAAAGTAAAAATTTAAATAATTTTTTGGCTTGAAACCACCTAACTGATTAGCATCATCTTCCTGCCATTCCTTTTCTTTTCCAAGAGGAAAAGTTTGTTTCAAAAAGCATCTTGCCCAATAAAGAGTAGGAGAAGGACTACCAACACGAAATGTTTCGCCGTTTGATGATCCTGCCATACCTACAGCTCCACTTAAACCGCTTCCACCGGCAATTTCAGGATTAATATAAAATTCAGCTCCTTTCCATAAGGCAGCCCCGGCATATAAAGTAGCAGTAATTGAATTTTGTTTTTCTTCCTTACCAATCAAACTGTTTACACCTTCGTAAGGAGAACGAAAAGAAGGTTTGTATTGATATACGTATGTTGCTTGAAAATGCCAATTAATCCTGGTTTGTTGTTTAACTGAATCCTGAGAATACGAATATTTTCCACATACAATGGAAACTGAAAATGCTAATATAATTTTCAAATTCTTTGCAGTCATAACAAAGTTATTTCACATTTCATTGGCCTTTTTGATAAAAATAGGTCAATGAAATTACCTATATCTGGTTGTAGTATTCTTATTACTTCATCATTTTTATACATTCTTCTAAATAACTGTAAAAGTCATTAAAAGTAAGCAGGGCGCAGTAATGATGTTAATCTTAATAATAGAAAACGATCGGGTATCTCTGTGAATGTGTTTAAAAGTCTAAAAAAGCAAGCTTAGGGCCCATATATTATTCCAAAAGAAAAATATTAGAAAAGTAAAAAGTTGTAAGAAATCTAACAGATAAGCCACCCGCAACTCCCTCAATTTATAGAACGAGTACATGTTGTTAAGTGTGTCAACCGTGTAATAATGCCGTCCTTTCACAGATATTTTTCCTGGAACGCGAAGCTTTTTATAGTCATAGCGTTCATGGTGTTAAACAATCAATGAATCGCTACACGTAAAAGGAGTATAAAAAAACAACGAAACTCTGTACCGTATTGAGTTTCGTTGTTTGTGAACCGGATTGTACTATTATCGAACAATTTGCATGAGAATTTACGATTGCTGATAAGCTTAAAACAATAATAATTAATGATTTATTATAATACTACTGTATCTGTAGGATGCCACATGATCTTAATCAGGGTCAATTTCTATATAACCTAATATCAGGTGTTTAAACGTTTTTTTATGCCGACAGATGAAATATCTTACAAGACTGTTTTTCCTTCACCTTTAATTCTGAACATGAAAAAGATATTTCCGTTTACTGGCTTATTACTGTTATTGTCTGCCACTATCATTAGTTGTAACGATGCGGGTTCTGTCGCTGGTGTCAAGGCAGATAGCGCCAGTATTGCTCCGCTGGATAGTTTGACACAATGGGATTCAGCACTTGCGCCAAAAGCAACAAGCGAAATCAAACTGATTTTAAAGCCCGATAGCCAAACAGACAAATCGCTAAACCCGAAAACGGCAGATAGTGCTTTCATCATTGCTTCTGAGATTTTCAACACACCTGCATTTCAGCAAACTATCCGGCAATTAAATTTCAAATACTCGAGCTATTGCCGTGACCGGACTAATTGTAAAAGAAACGAAAAAGACAGGTCGGAAAGAATAACCGGGCAAGCGGTACTGGATGACCTGTTCAAAGAAAAAGCACCAGCAATAACGTTTCATCTGCTGAAAGAGGGTGGCGCTTTGGGCAGTACCTGTCCGGGAGAATATGATATGACGGCCTACTATAACAATATTATGACTGATATGGATGATGATCCTTTTCCACCAGCTTATAAGATTGCCGTAAACGTGTGTCATGAATATATGCACCAGGTTGGTTATTGCCATATTTACAATAGGCTGAACGAGCCTAATGGGAAGCCGGATAGCCGTTACATCAATGATGATGTCACTTACCGTGTAGGATGGGAAGCTTATTACCTCGTAAAAAAATGGTTTGAGGATAAAAAAGTTATCAAGGGATTACCATAATCGCAGTTTTGGCAGAAATAACCATAATGTAATTGATTTAACTCACAACAGCTTTATTCAAGACCAACATGTTTAGCAAGGTAGCAGATGCTCTTCCGCTGAGCTACCCAAACAAAAAAGCAAGCCTTTCGACTTGCTTACTTTTTCAGTGAACCGGGCTGGAATTACTTCAAACCAGTTGAAAGAAGATTTGAGGCTTTTGTTTACAGTAAAGACATTGATTTTGAAAAACATATAATGATTATTTTTTTGCTTACCTTTTTCTCGTTAACGTCTTTTCTACATATCGCCATAATATGCCCGGCCTATGCCTCCTCTTGTTCATGATTATCTTTTCATTCAACATAATGTTTTCGCGATTTAGAGGCATAGGAAAGAATGCCTTTGCTCTAAAAGCCACATTACTTCTTCACTTTATGGCGCATTAACTGATTTAATTCCTTTATTTTTCCCGCTGAATATGTGCCTCCCGAAACACTTTTCGCATTTCTCTAACACAGGTCAGTTTTTAATATTATTGAATGGGATTCGATTGTCGATAAATACGAGTTGGTAACGGCGTGAATTTAAAGAGGAATTAATGTACAACATTTATGAGTAAAAGGTGTCGAATGGGACAATTGATTAAGGTCAAGAGGTTAAAAAATGGAATCCAATTCCGGCTGTATCGGTTTCGGACAATCAAGAAAAAAGAAGTTTAAACTGTAAATACAGCTGCCAAAATGCAGTATATTCATTAAAATATTGAACCATGGATCAACAGCCTGACGAAGAAGCGTAGATGAAATGTGAAAGAATCTACAAGGCAATAAAACTCCATTCAAATTGAAGCTAATCACGTTTATGCAAGCTAATCGATCTCTTCGAAATATTTCTTACATATTATGTTTTGCTTTGTGTTACACTATTAAACTTAGTAATAAAGAGCCTGTATTCTTATAAGGCTTAATCTTTTGGTATTTAAACTCGAAGTTGGCTAAAATGTAAGCTTAACTTAAATTCCCTTTCGAAAGAACATAAAACTAAATTCATAAACATGAATGGTATACTCCTAGACAAAATGCGAGAAAATGGAGGGACTTGTTATTTGGTAAAAATAGTTCTATCTGACTTTGTAACCTCACTTCCTCTTGGATATCAAGGCTATGAAATTCAACGTGAAATTGTAACCAACACTTATCTTGATAATTTAATTGAAACTGTATTATACCAAAAGCACATCCCCCCTATTGTACTGGTTATAGATGATAGTAAATACTCAATACAAAATGGAAATATAACTATTACAGAGTTTAAAATTTTGGACGGGCTCCAACGAACATATCGCTTAAAGCTTATCTGGGATTCGATTCAATTTTTTAACTCTCAAATTATTCTATCCAATGAAATTCTGGGATTAAAGAGAATTCAACTTTCTAGACGCTTTGGGGAAGAACTTGAAAAAATCAACTCAAATTCTAAAATATTAGAAGCAATTATTAAATATTATAACAAGCAATCGATGATTGAAGTTACAGTTGAAGTTCAAAAATGCTTTGAAAATCATCAGTGGTTTGAAATATGGTCAGGCCTGACTCCGAAGGAAGAAGTCAATAAAATGTTAGTTCTGAATGCCGGCCACAAACCTGTAAAAACACAACACCAACTTGAGCTTTTATTTTTGAACTTAATCCCAATAATTAAAAAAGCCGGCTTAGAATCCTTTGAGTTAATTAGAGAGAAAGATTTCAATTCAACTGTATTCAGTAAAAATAGAAAATTCGGACAATTTCATTTCTCCCATCTCATTACTTCAATTTTATCCTTAAATGAAGGTAAGCCAATCACAGCTAATATTGATCTAATACATAAAACTCAATCTGCAGATTTTGAGATTGAGAAGGTTGACGCTTACTTCAACTATGACTTTTTGTTTTCTTACATAAATCTTCTTTTGAAATTAGATAATTCTATTAAACGACAGTTCGAAGATTTGGGTACAAAATGGATAGGACGAGAGGTTTCCTTAGTTGGAATGTTTGCAGCTTTAGGTAAATACGGCATTGAAAAATCAATATCACCTTTAACCATGTTAGAAAAATTAGATGAATCGATTGTTAAAAATCCAAGCGTGCTTAACTTAGTTGAATTTGAAGGTATTCGTAATAGCTTGGATTTAGGTAAAATAAATATTGGGACAGTTAATAAGAACGCTGTTTACAATGGTATCTATTTTTTACTTCAAAACAAAGAGCAGTCAATCATATGGTCTAATCACTTTAAAGGGCAAGCTATATGATAAAAAATGACCTCATATACCTTAATTTAATTTCGTTATTATTTGAACTAACTTTGGATTCGGAGAATTTAATAGCCTTTCATGACACTTTGGACGAAAATACACAGGCTACTCTTATAGATATTTCAGAAAAAATTTCTACAGAAAAAAGAGAAATTATTAACGCCTACTTACGGAAAGAATTTTATCCCGATTTTGCCAATCTTAGGACATTCCTAGCCGAATTTGATTTCAATTTTTCGAAATTCCAGTATTTAAGAATAAAGGAAATACTAGCCATTATAAGTATTATTGAAAAGTTAACAGCGGAGTTTAGTGGTAGTGACGTACTTAATTTAGAAGATCATATTGTTCACTGGGATTTTGAAATAGTTGAACTAAAAGAAGATATCGAACAAAATAATTTTTTTCAATTAGATACAAAAGACATAACTCATTCTTTATTTCTTATTAACATTCAGGACAGTGATAATTTTAAAAATTACCTTAATTCTATATCGAGTGGCGTAAATATTCTATATTACTTGTTGGGAAAATTAGGAAATCGGGAATTACCTTTAACAGCTTCAAAATATGTACTAGTTAATGCTGAATTTTTATTAAAGCCGAAAATAGTTTGGGCAACATTATGCCTTTATATAATTAAAACAGGAGCAACAATTCATAAATCTTATGAGTACTCCTTACCACCAGCTATTCCTGCCAGTTGTTCAGTTGTACTTGGAAAAAATTATCAACAATTTATTGATTCAATTGGTATTATTAGTGAGTATAATCATCAAAAAGATATATTGGACAAGTATCTTCGAATATACCATGTATTGGAAAATTTCATGTACAAATCTCCTTTAGTAACACTTGAAAGAGATTCTGCTGGCGAGGTTTTTTCTATACGAGATTTCAAAAGAATGTATGACAGAATAAACGACTCTGAATTGAATATGCTAAAAAAATTATTCGAAAATATTTTAGAACTAGAATATACACATGGACAAACTTTCAACTCGAAAATACACAATGAATGGAATTGCTTGATTCCTGCCTTATTTGTTGATGATTACAAAATCAATTTTTTGTTAAATGTTCTAAACGTTAGTAATAGTAAGGGAAATGCTACTCAATTTAAAAACATTACTATGAGTAATTTACCCCATTTTATAGCTAAGTTAATTTATGCATTCAGAAATGCAATGGTCCATAATAGGGAAACTGAATTTCATCTAACTCATCAAAGTTTATTAACTCATCCAATAATTGGAAATGCAGCACTCATTCTTTTAGAAAACTTTCTTTTACCTATTTTAGAAGAAACTGTGTTTCATTTAATAATAAAGGAAAACGAAATTGTTTGGTATGACAACTCAATTTTAAAACTTTGGGAAAATTAAAAAGTCGGGTATGATGTTGCATATTCTTTGATGTTGATAGAAATCAAGACTCAGACTTCATGCTGTATCATTTAAACTCCAGACCTTACTTGAAATAGTCAAGATTTGATCTGACAGTTGGGATTAACTTTAAGTAACCACACTTATTAATCAATCCCAAAAAGTC